>Ga0208084_1000026_pt1 | contig 35530 bp, 35 predicted proteins | sample LakMenEpi14Sep09_FD_150698 | JGI IMG/M metagenome (GOLD analysis project Ga0208084, IMG submission 150698) | Freshwater microbial communities from Lake Mendota, WI - 14SEP2009 deep hole epilimnion (SPAdes) | ecosystem: Environmental > Aquatic > Freshwater > Lentic | place: Lake Mendota, Madison... | reverse complement strand
CATCCGCCAAGGAGAAGGAGGAAGACCACGCTGACCCCGCGGCCAAGCCCTGCAATTGCGTTCACTCGCACGCGTACTTCCGACACGTCAAGCACTATGCCGCTGCTGCTCATCAGCACAAGCTCGACGGGAATCAGGCCGTTGGAGCGTGCCGACGCGTCGACCACCACCTCTCGCTGGCCGTTCGCTGGAAGAACGACATCAACGAAGCCCGGAGAAAACGACATTTTGCCGGTCGGACTCGAGAACTGCAGTCGCAACGACAACTCGAACACACTCGTGTTGGCGAGCCTGATGCGCAACGAGCTGTCTCGGCTGCCAAAGGTAAAAGAAGAAGTCGGCAAGACCACTCCTGATCGCACGGACTCCACCTGGTCGACCACGGTCTGCAGATACTCGTTGCGACGTGGTTCGGTGAGACTCGTGTCGTTGGCGACGTCGATGATCTCGATCCACGAGTCGACCACATTGTCGTTGGTGATGAGTACTTCGCGAAGTGCTTCAACCGCAGAGATGGCGGCGTTCGTGCGCGACTGGACGGTCAACACGTCGACGACGGGTACGGTCGGTGGCTGAATGCGCGCCAGCCCCTCGAGCGACGGCGCGAGTTCGTCGAGTCGTCGAAGCGACACTTGGGGTGTGTTTCGCAGGAGACGAAGCAGCGTGGTTGCGATCAGTGGTTCGGCGGGCACTCCAGCGGTGCTCGACAAGATCACCTGCCGATTTGCCAGTGCTGCCGCACCAATAGACGAGGACGAAATTGACTCGCGTTGGGCGACGATCTCTGCGGCGATGGCGACCGCAGACTCGTGCGCGGTTCCAGTTGGCACATCGAGGAGCTGGGCGTAGCGCGTGTCGGCCAGTGAGAGCACCACACCGTTGAGCGCTGAACGCATGGCATAAGGCCGACTGGCGTCGGTGTCGTTGCCATACGCGGCGACAGCGTCACCGACCGCCACCACGTTGGTAAAACCGAACGCCCTCAGGAGATCGACGCCAGCCGTGTCAATCGGCTCATTCGTTACCCACGTTTTTCGTGTGGCAAGTTCGGCACCGTTCAGGGTGTCAAGCAATGTCTCGCCGCGCAGTAGTTGTGCTTCGAATTGATCCTTCAGCGTGGCTGCCGCGTACGACGAGACGCTCGTTGGACGGAACGTGGAGACGACGAGGTCGCTGTCTAGCAATTTGTTGAACAAGTCCTCACGTAACTGTTGGTCGCCGTCTTCGCTGGAGCGGGTGAGGCCGTCAAAGAGATCTGGACGAATGCGTATACCGATTGGTGCTGCAGGTGGTTTGCGATAAATCAGGTCACGCAGGTCACGCAGACGTTCGCGTTCTGTCTCGCCGAGTTGAATCGTGCCATTGGGCTGCAGAGATGGCGCGCCATCGGCATCGGCGACGAAATACACCGGGAGCGGTGCGTAGGTGCGGGTCGTCACGACATTGAGGAACGTGTTCGCTTGGGCAAAGACGTCGTCGCCTCTCGTCACCGTGACACGTAAGGCTCGCAAACCTTCGCGAGTGATACGTAGGGCATCGTCGCGTTGAGCGCTGGTCGTGGGCAGGTTCAGTTGGTAGGTGACTTGACCGTTGAGTGTCGAGACGCCAAAGACCGGGCCAGAAAGATTCAGGCTCGATTCTTCTTCAAATGCGCCACCAGCAACGATGGAGGAAATCTGTACGCGTTGGGTGAGTGGGGCACTGAGCGAGACGACGGTTCTGGCGGTCGGGTCATTGAGCAAGTCGGCGATTTCTTCGACTCGAGGTTCAGCAATTGAGAGGATGACACGTTCCCCGATTCGTGTCGTGAAACTGCCCGTCAGGATCTCAAGGCGGTAGTCGACGGCATGTGACGGTGTCGCACTCACCGTCAGCGAACCCATGACGATTGCGACGATCACTGCCCAACGAGCGCCGAAGGAACGTTTCATGGGGTCTCGCTGAGTTCTCGTTCGAGCACACTCAGGCGCTCAGGGACGACCACGAAACCCAGACTGCGATAGAGCGCGAGTGCACTTTCATTCGTGGGTTCGGTATTGACGAGCAACTCGATGGCGCCACGGGAGTACGCCCATGTCAAACTCTCTTGCACGAGTCGGCGTGCGACTCCACGCCGACGCCGATCGCCCCGAACTGCAAGCCGCTGTAGGTAGGCGGTCTGTGCCGCCCGACCAACGAGCGCGAAACCGTCTACGTCGTCACCGACCACGAGCACCACGTGATCAGAAGTCGCAGTGCACGCACGAGCGAAACTTCCGTGCGAGAGGTTCCACGGTGCAGGGAATGCGTCGGCGTCAACATGCAACACGTTGTCGAGCATCGGGGAGTGTCGACGAGTTCGCAGTTTGCGCCAGCTCCATGTGGATACGGCCTGGTGGTGTTGTGACCCCTCGGGCATCGTGTCGCGTCGCAGCATCACGAGTGACTGCACAACACGAAAGCCGTGCGATTCGAACCAACGAGTGTCTCTGTCGCCGAGGGCGGGGGTGCGCTGGACGCGCGAAGAGGGGCGTTCGACCACGGTGCAGGTGGTGCGAATTCTTCGTTCGTCACCGCGGCGCTGCGCGCGCGGCCCGGACACAACAGCCGACACACTCGAACGCTAGTGGCGCACTCCTTGCGTAGCCTGTAGTTCGTGCAGCCTGCGCGTTTTGATGCGGTGGTTGCCGAACTTGCACCCATCACGGCGGCGTTCGCGCGGGCCGGACGACGTTTGTACATCGTCGGCGGAACCGTCCGCGACCTCATGCTTGGTCGTGATGTCACCCAACTTGATTTCGACTTCACTACTGATGCGCGACCCGACGAAGTGAAGTCATTGCTCGACGGACTGGTCGATGCTCTGTGGACACAAGGCGAACGATTCGGCACCATCGCTGCAAAACGTGGCGAACGAACGCTGGAAATCACCACGCATCGTGCAGAGGCGTACGTTCCGGACTCCCGAAAACCAGAGGTGAAATTCTCCGACTCAGTAGAGACAGACCTCTCTCGTCGCGACTTCACCATCAATGCGATGGCACTTGAGTTGACGGAGACATCGCCACAGCTTGTCGACCCCTACAGCGGTCTCGACGACTTAATGGCACGGCGCTTGCGCACCCCGTTGTCACCGGAAGAGAGTTTCAACGACGATCCGCTGCGCATGCTGCGCGCGGCACGATTTATCGCCACGCTTTCTGTTGCCCCCGACGAGCCACTCGTCGCCGCCGTCAGATCGATGAATGAGCGCTTGCACATCGTCTCCGCCGAGCGCGTTCGCAACGAGTTCGATCGGATGATGGTGACAGACTCACCGACCCTTGGTCTGCGGTTCGCCGTCGAAACCGGGCTCACCGAGCGTTTTCTGCCGGAGCTGCCGGCGCTCTCGCTTGAGCAAGACCCGATTCATCGCCACAAGGACGTGCTCACCCACACCCTCGCCGTGGTGGAAAACGTGCGTCCCGATATGCCTGGCGACTTTCGCATCACGCGACTGGCTGCGTTGTTCCACGACATCGGCAAGCCGCGAACGCGCAAGGTGATGCCCGACAAAGGAATGACCTTCTACCACCACGAGGTGGTCGGCGCAAAGATGACCCGCAAGCGGATGCGTGAACTGCACTACTCGAATGAAGACATCCGCAGGGTGTCTGAACTCGTGTTCCTGAGCGGACGCTTTCATACGTATCAGATGGGTTGGACCGATTCGGCTGTTCGTCGATACGTGCGTGATGCGGGTGACGTGCTCACCGAATTGAACGTCTTGGTGCGTTGCGACTGTACGACGCGCAGTGAACGCAAGGTCGACGCACTCAACCGACGCATGGACGAATTGCAGTCGCGCATCGATGACCTCGCGCAGAAAGAAGAGCTCGCCGCTCTGCGACCAGAGATGGATGGAGTCGCCGTGATGCAGCATCTTGGTATTACTCCCGGCCGCGCAGTTGGTGAGGCGATGGAGTTCTTGATGGAGATTCGTCTCGATGAAGGACTGATCGGGGACGAAGAGATTCGCAAACGTCTCGATGCGTGGTGGGCAGCGCGCTCAGGCACCTGAGCCAACTACGGTAAAGGCGATGAGCCGAGCTGCACGACGATCTCGCGATGCGACGATCGACTACCGAATGGTGCGACGCGCATTCATTGAACGTGTGCGCAGCGGGGACGTGTCGATACGCGAGGCTTGCGATGCAGAACGCGATCTTTTGCGGGCCGCCAAGCACTACGGTGCCCCGCGTCGTGCGGCGTGCCCAGTGTGCGCCAAGACGACACTGCGCAACGTGACGTATCTCTTCGGGCCTCGCCTACCGAAATCGGGCCGCTGCATTGCTTCATCTGCGGAACTGCGCGAGTTCGACCGCCGCACCGAGAACTACATGGCATACACCGTTGAAGTGTGCACAGAGTGTGAGTGGCACCACCTCTTGACGGCCGTGCCGTACGGTGGCGCTCGCCCGCGGATTCGCCGCCGCGCCTAGCGAGGCGTGCACACAATCGTCGTGTTGCACCCCTGTGGCATCCTCGTCGCGTGACGGTACGCTCAATCTTCCTATTCACCCTGCCCTTAACTGGGCCTCGGCCCGCCGGGTCGTGTCCGAAGGGAGTCATGTAATGCGTCCATATGAACTGATGGTCATCGTCAGCGGTGCACTCGATGAGAACACCGCCCATGGTTGGATCAAGCAGGTCACCAAGTCGGTGACAAGCGTCGGTGGTTCCGTGCACGGAACGCCCGATTGGTGGGGCAGGCGTCGCCTGGCCTACCCGATCAAGAAGCAGAACGACGGCTACTACGCCGTGTTCAACCTCGTTGCCGAAGGTGGAGCACTCGACGAAGTCGAGCGAACCCTGCGCCTTTCTGACGACGTGTTGCGACACAAGGTGCTGCGTCTTCCCGATCACGAAGCCAAGCGCCGCGGCATGCTGCCCGCTGGTTCGGCTAAGTAACCACACGTAACCAGCAAAGGACTATCTCCATGGCAGACAACACCATCACCCTCGTCGGCAACTTGACTCGTGATCCCGAGCTGCGCTTCACCGCCAATGGTCGCGCGGTTGCCTCGTTTGGCATCGCCGTCGGCCGTCGTTACCAAGTGAACGGCGAGTGGCAAGAGCAGACCTCCTACTTCAATGTCACCGCCTGGGGCGACCTCGGCGAGAACGCTGCTGCGTCACTCTCCAAGGGCACACGCATCGTGGTGACTGGCCGCCTCGAGCAGCGTGAATACACCACTCGCGAAGGTGACAAGCGCACCGCCATCGACGTCATCGCCGACGAGCTCGGCCCCAGCCTGCGCTGGGCGACCGCGCAAGTTGAGCGCACCGCGCGCAAAGAAGGCGGCGCCAAAAAGACCGGCGGCGGCACCAACCCTGGCAACGACGCCCCTCCGTTCGAGGGCGAAGAGCCATTCTGAATCCGTAACCACCAAACAACCGATCACGAAAGCACCACACCATGACCAGTAAAAAGAACAAACTTCGCGCCGCCAAGCTCTTGCAGCGTCGCTACAAGAAGAAGCCCAACCCGCTCAACCCAGAGGGCATCGACTACATCGACTACAAAGACGTCAACCTCCTCCAGCGCTTCATGAGTGACCGCTCAAAGTTGAAGGCGCGCCGCATGACCGGTGCCGACGTGCAGCAACAGCGTGAGATCGCTACTGCCGTGAAGAACGCACGCGAGATGGCGCTCTTGCCCTACACCAAGCGAGTGGCGGGCCTTCGTGGTCCACGCAACCGCGACGACGATCGTGAAGAGCGGGGCGGCGTGAGCCGCGACGTGGTCGAGCGTTACGAGAACATCCCCGACGCCCCGAGCGCCGCGGCAGATGTTTCCACCGACGCAGCCGCACCAGCAACCAGCAAGGACTAACGCCGTGCAGGTGCTTCTGCGCCGCGATGTGAAGGGCATCGGGCGTCGTGGCGACATCGTCAATGTGTCGTCTGGGCATGCCCGCAACTATCTGATTCCAAACGGTCTGGCGGTTGAGGCGACCGATGGTGCCGTTGCCCAAGCAGAGACGCTGAAGAAATCGCGCGACCTGCGCGAAGCGGCCGACCGTGAGTCAGCTCGAGCAATTGCGGCCGCGTTTGCCGAAGCGCCACTCGTCATTACTGCCAAGGCGGGCGCCACCGGCAAGTTGTTCGGTTCCGTTACCGCCGCAGACATTGCGGAGGCAGTTCAACAGCAGTTCCATGTCGTCGTTGAGCGCAAGCATGTATCAATCGAATCGCCGATCCGCGAGGTGGGCACGCACAAGGTGACCGTTGCGTTGTTTGGTGATGTGCGTGGCACGCTCACGGTGGACGTGCGCGCCAGCTGACCCCGGTCGCGGGCTCACCTGCACCGTCTGCTGGCGGGGTACACCCCCGCACTATTGTCCACAGCGTGTACACAGGATGACCACAAGTCATTCACTGCATATCCACGACTAAATCACAGGGTTGTTCCCCTTGTGATCAACAGGCCACTTCGACAAAGGTAGACGGGTGACGATCACTGATATCCGCCGCGGCGACGCAGAGGGCGGCAAGCCACGCATCCCGCCGCACAACGTGGATGCAGAAGCGTCATTGCTCGGCGCAATGATGTTGTCGGAAGAGGCGATCGCGACCGTGCTCGAACTTGGTCTCAACGATCAGGACTTCTACAAGCCAGCTCATCGCAGCATCTTCGACGCGATTCGCTCACTCAGCATCGCTGGCGAACCTGTTGATCCCGTCACGGTCGGAGAAGAACTCCGCAAAGCAGCGAAGTTGGAAGGCATCGGCGGTCTCGACGCACTCATGCGACTGCAGAATGCGACACCTGCCATCTCGAGCGCCGAGCGATACGCCAAAATCGTGCGTGATGCTTCAAAGTTGCGTCGAGTGATCACCGCAGCAACAGCAATCGCAGAGATTGCATACAGCGAACCCCCCGATGTCGACCAAGCGCTCGACGAAGCAGAGAGCAAGATCTACGACGTTTCTGCCGGCAAGTTGAACGAAGGTGCCCAGCAACTCGGTCAACTCTTGACTCAGTCGCTCGAAACCATCGAAGAACGCTGGAACAACCCGAACTCGATGACCGGCGTGCCGACGGGCTTCACAAAACTCGACGAGTTGTTGCTCGGCTTGCAACCCGGCGCACTGAATGTGATCGGTGCCCGCCCGGGCATGGGCAAGAGTGCGCTCGCTCTCAACATGGCAGTCAACGTCGCACGCAACACGATGCGCCCAGTCATCTTTTTCAGCCTTGAAATGAGCGCTTACGAACTCTCACAGCGTGTACTGGCTAGCGAGGCGAGTGTGCCGTCCGAAGTGTTGCGCGGTGCGGCGCCAAGCGAGCGCCAGTGGACTGAGATTGGTCGCGCGGTCGGTCGGCTTGACATTCCGCTCATCATTGACGACTCACCGTCGACATCCGTCGGATCCATGCGTGCACGGGCACGACGTGTGCGACTCGCACAAGGCGACCTCGCGCTCATCGTCATCGACTACCTGCAGTTGATGGGTGGCGATGCGAAAGTGGAGAACCGTCAGCTCGAAGTGAGCGACATCAGTCGCAACCTGAAACTGATGGCTCGTGAGTTCAACGTGCCGATTGTGGCGCTCAGCCAGCTGAGCCGCAACTTGGAGAATCGTGGCGACAAGCGCCCGAACCTCTCCGACTTGCGCGAGTCGGGTGCGATTGAGCAGGACGCTGACGTTGTCATGTTCATCTATCGCGGCGAAGCGGCGGGCGACTCCACCGCGGCGCGAGGCACCGCCGATTTGATTGTTGCCAAACACCGTGCTGGTCGCACCGACACCGTGAAGCTTGCTTGGATTGAACCGTTTACGCGCTTCGAGAATTACTTCGAAGGCACCTCCACGCCAGGCATCTAGTCGGGTAGCAACGCGATGTTCCTCGGTGAAAACCTTCTTGCGTGGCTGGTGCTGGCTTTCGGCGGTGCGATGTTCGTTGGCAATCTGGCGGCAGTGTTTCGCCCACGCCAAGCCCCACGCGAAGAAGGTGAATTGACGCAAGCCCCGAAAGCACGCAGCATCACGATGGCGCTGCTCGGTCTTGTTGCCGCAGTGTGGGCGCTGTTCACACTTCTGGCCGTCAGCTGACCCTGCCTGGAGCGGGTGACGGGAATCGAACCCGCGTTCTCAGCTTGGGAAGCTGATGTTCTGCCATTGAACTACACCCGCTGGAGACGCTGCACCAACGTCGAGAGGAAGCGTACCAACTTCCTTTTCCGACAGATTCTGTGCCTTACTAAGGTTGTTGCGCCGTGATTCTCTCTGATCGCTCCATCCGCGAAGCCATTGCCGCCAAGCGCATCATCATCGACCCATTCGATGAAGCGTGCCTGCAGCCGTCGTCAATTGACGTGAAGGTATCGAACCTCTTCCGCGTGTTCCGCAATCACACGACGGCAATCATCGATGTGAAGAAAGATCTCACCGACCTCACCGAGTTGGTGGAAATGAAGGGTGACGAGCCGTTCGTCTTGCACCCGGGTGAGTTCGTGCTCGGCTCGACGCTTGAGCGTGTGGCAATCGCAAACGACCTCGTGGCGCGCGTCGAAGGAAAGAGCTCACTTGGGCGTCTCGGGTTACTCATCCACTCGACTGCCGGTTTCATCGACGCTGGTTTTGACGGCCACATCACGCTGGAGTTGTCGAACGTCGCGAATTTGCCGATCACGATCTATCCGTCGATGAAGATCGGTCAAGTGAGCTTCATGACGATGACGACACCTGCCGACAAACCGTACGGTTCCGGTGCGCGTGGCTCGAAGTACCAAGGTCAGCGCGGTCCGACGCCAAGCCGTTACTTCGAAAATTTTCGTTAGACGAAGTTAATTCTCAGACTCAGCGGGCTGACTGATTCGTATCTTGTTGCCATCTGGGTCGACTGTTTCACATTCCCGGTCACCCCAAGGCATCAGATTCACTTGCACTTGCAAGGTTGTGGCGATGGCATCAACGTCGCGCGTAACGAGAAACACTGTGGCGGGGCCTGAAGCGTCACCAGCGTGTTCAGTGAGAAAGAGTGTCGCCCCATCAGGGCTGCTAACCGAAACGAACCATGGGAATCCTGGCTCATGTTGATGTCGCCAATCTTCGACGAAGCCAAGCCGTGAATACCAACTGAGTGAAGACAATGCGTCAGCAACTCGCAGTACCGGGATTGCTTCGTGTGGTGTCTTCACGGACAGGCCAAGCCGTGGGGTAGAGCTTTACTCGCCTGCGACTGGTTCGCGCAGCGGTGCTCCGAGTGCGGTGGCGGAGCGCTCACCATTCTCAATTGCTTCCAGCACGTGGATAGCGATGTCGCCGACCTTCACCTGCGACTCGTCTTTGCCTGCGCCCTTCACGCCGTCGTCGAGCATGATGTAGCAGAACGGGCATGCCGTCGCGACGCGCGTCGCACCCGTTGCAATTGCTTCACGCGCGCGTTCGTCATTGACTTTCGTTCCGACGTTTTCTTCCATCCACATGCGGGCACCGCCAGCGCCACAACACATGCCCTGCGTGCCATTGCGCGGCATCTCGACAACTTGGATGCCCTTGATTGAACCGACCACCTTGCGCGGGGCCAGATACACGTCGTTGTGGCGACCGAGATAGCACGAGTCGTGGTAGGTGATGCGGTCGTCAAGCGATGCGTTGCTCATGTCGAGCTGGCCTGACGCGATGAGATCTTCGAGCAGTTGCGTATGGTGCACCACTTCGTAGTTTCCACCGAGTTGTGGGTACTCGTTCTTCAACGTATTGAAGCAGTGTGGGCACTGCGTGATGATTTTCTTCACGCCCATGCCGTTCAGCATTTCCACGTTCGGGGTGGCGAGCATCTGGAAGAGGTACTCGTTGCCACTTCGTCGCGCAGAGTCACCCGTGCACATCTCGCTTGGGCCGAGGATCGCCACGTCAATGCCAGCGCGCTTCAGCAACTTGGCCATTGCTTGCGTGACCTTCTTGTTCTTGTCGTCGAACGAGCCCGCGCAACCCACCCAATAGAGGTATTCGTGGGTGAGCGGCGAGCCCGGGTCGAGCACCGTGACGTCGAGATCTTTCGCCCACGCGGCGCGATCGCCTTGGTTCATGCCCCACGGGTTGCCTTGGTTCTCCATTGCTCGGTAGGCGTTGCCGAGCTCAGCAGGGAAGTTGCTCTCCATCAGCGAGAGGTAGCGGCGCATATCGAGGATCTTGTCGAGGATTTCGATGTTCACCGGGCAGATCTCGTCGCATGCCTTGCACGATGTGCACGACCAGATTTCTTCGGCGGTGATGCGTTCGAACACCGAGTTCGCGCTCACGGTAATTTCCGAGTCGACACCAATTGGCGGAGACACCTTGCCGCCTGGCGCGTGGGCGGCAGTGGCAGCCATGACCTCGCCGCTCTTCAACACGATCTCGCGTGGGTCGAGCGGCTTGCCGGTCGCGTGCGCCGGGCACACGCTCGTGCAGCGGCCACACATCGTGCAGGCATCAAGGTCAAGCAGCTGCTTCCACGTGAAGTTCTCAACGGCGTTCACTCCGAACGACTCGAGTGACGTTTCGGCGAGGTTGGGCATCGCGCGCATTGCACCCTTTGGGCGTTCGCGATCGCGCAGATACATGTTGAGCGGTGACGTGAAGATGTGGCGCAACATCGTGATGGGCAGCAGTGCCAAGAACGCGATGAACGTAATTGCATGGAACACCCACCACCCCTGGTGCCACAGTTGCAACGTGCTGAGTGAGAAATCGTTCACGGTTTGGGCGAGCGGCCAACCAACGACGCTCCAGCGTTCGTAGTCGACGTTCTTGCCTGCCGCTTGTTCGGCCGCGATGCGGAACATCTCGGTGCCGAAGCCGCTCACGCCGATAGCGAGCAGCACACTCAAGATCCATGCATGTTCGGGCTTCGATTTGATGCGGATGCGATATGGCTTCTGCACATAACGACGCAGGATTGCCCACACCACACCGGCGGTGAAGACGACACCAGCGACGTCACCGACGAGTGCGTATCCGCGGTATACGTCACCATGCAGAAACTTGAGGGCAGGCGGCATCTGATGGTCGATCTCCAGCACTGTTGTGACGCCGAGCAGCACCAAGAAACCGAAGTAAATCATCGAGTGCATCAAGCCCGCTGCCGAGTCGCGCAAGAGGGTGCGCATGTACACACCAGCACGGAAGTCGGCGAGACGACGCTTCAGGTTTTTCTTCGTCGTGCGACGATTGTCGGGTGCGCCACGTTCCCAGTTGCGGATGCGGTCGGCGAAGCGCAGTGAACCCCAGATGAGCATCATCGGGATGACGGTGTAGAACGCAATCTTGAGCGGTCCGGGTATGCCGCCGAACACCTCGCGGTGGACGACCGAGTCGCTTTCCCATCCGGTGATGAGCGGGAGGATTCCCGACACCAATGTGAAGATGCCGATGCCGCAGCCGAGGAAGATCGACAGCTGGTACGGCTTCAGTCGTTTGCGCGCGGGAGCGACTGGCGCAGGGTCACCGTGCATGGCGACTGCCACGCTAGTTGTGGGGCTTTGGACGCTGGTTCAGCCGGCGTCCAGGGAGTTCAGCCGACGGTGGCGCGATCCAGATCACGCAGGCGGGAAGCCAGCGTCGAGAGGAGCTTGTGCGAGAGTGCCGGTACGTCATCAAGCACGCCGTGGAAGTGACGCTGGCTGATGACAAGGACATCACAGTCGGTGTCGCAGGTGACCGTCGCCGTGCGCGGACCGTGGTCAAGCAGAGCAAGTTCGCCGACCATGGAACCAGCGCCAATGGACGCAAGCTTCTTGCCGTTGCGGCGTACGGTGGCTTTGCCCTTCAGGACGATGAAGGCTTCTCGACCAGGTTGACCCTGCTCGATGAGCACCCGCCCCGCTTTGAACGTCACGGTGTCAGACACTTTGACGATGCGAGCGAGATCCTTCTTCGAGCACGACGAAAAGAGGGGCACATGATGCAAGGTGGTGAGGGGATTGAGCGTGGATGGCATGGTCATCACGGTACGCACGAATTCGTGCGAAGATGCACAAGTTCGCGGTGAAGGTTGTCTCAGGTGCCGGCTTGCTTGGCGACGGCGTTTGTCGCCGCTGCAATCGCTGCTGCGTCGCCGAGATACGAGACGGATGACACACGAAGCTCTCGCTGCTCGCGATCGAGGTCGGTGCGGGAGTGAAAGTCGTATTTTCGCGGCACACCAGTCGGGATGTTCATCTCCGCGATGTCCTCTTCGGTGATGTTCTCAAGATGCATGGCCAGCGCACGCAGCGAATTGCCGTGCGCAACCACGAGCACGTTTCTTCCTGCAGAAAGATGCGGTACGAGCACCTCTTGCCAGAACGGCACAACGCGAGCAACAACATCCTTCAAGCACTCCGTTGCCGGCAACAACGCTGGGTCGATGTGTGCATAGCGGGGATCGTTGGCTGGGTGCTCCGGGCTGGAGCGATCAACCGGTGGCGGCGGCACGTCATAGCTGCGCCGCCACAACTTGGTTTGTTCAGGCCCATGACGCAGGGTCGTTTCTTTCTTGTCGAGGCCCTGCAATGCCCCGTAGTGGCGCTCGTTGAGTCGCCAATCTCGTTCGACGGTGAGGTCGGGTTGCCCGAGCGTCTGTAGCGCGCGACGGTTGGTTTCAATTGCCCGCGCAAGCAATGACGTATAGACGACGTCAAAGCGCAGGCCAGCATCACGCAGAGTGCGGCCAGCCGCGTCCGCTTCCGCCTCACCCTTTTTGCTGAGTGGCACATCATGCCAGCCAGTGAAGAGGTTGAGTTCATTCCACGTGCTTTGACCATGTCGCAGCACGACGAGCGTGCCAACAGTAGAAACGTCTGGTTGCGAAGTGGTGTTCACGCGGCAAGGCTAGACCGCAGGTTTCGTTGAGAAAGGTGCACACATGACCATCAATGACAGGTTCGACGTGGTGGTCGTCGGCTCCGCCAATCTCGATCTCGTTGCCCGAGCCAAGCGTTTACCCCTACCAGGTGAAACCGTCTCCGCTCACGGATATTTCGAGGCCTGCGGGGGCAAAGGCGCAAATCAGGCGATTGCTTCGGCACGAGCGGGCGCTCGCACCGCCTTCGTTGGCGCAGTCGGACGCGACCCTGCCGGCGACACCCTGCGCTCAGCATTCGTTGCCGACGGCGTTGATGTAACGCATCTCGCGACCGTCGACGCACCGACTGGGCGAGCGCTCATCGGTGTCTCTGACGATGCAGAGAATCTCATCATCGTGGTGCCAGGGGCGAATCACGCGTTGTCGATTGCTGACATCGATGCCTCCGCAAACGTCATTGCACGAGCTCGGGTCTTGCTCATGCAACTCGAGGTACCACTCCCCGTCGTGCAGCATGCAGCCTCACTCGCCGGAGACGACACCGTTGTGGTGCTCAATCCTGCGCCCGCTGCCGAATTGTCTGACGAGTTGCTCGCGCGACTCGATGTGATCACACCCAACGAACATGAAGTAGCGCTGCTCGGCGGCGCCGAGTCGCTGCTTGCCCGTGGTGTCGGCGCTGTCGTGGTGACGGAGGGTCCACGAGGTGCGCGCCTCGTTACCCGTGATGGCACCACTCGCGTGCCGCCCCACCCCGTCACGGCGGTAGACACCACGGGTGCCGGTGATGCGTTCTGCGGAACCTTGAGCGCCCGGATGGCCCTCGATGGGGGGCTCTCGGCACTGCCCGCTGCCTTGCGAGCCGCCGCGGTTGCCGGAGCATTGGCCGCCACAGTGGAAGGAGCGGTTCCCTCCCTCCCCAAATGGGCCCAGATTGCGGCAATCTTGCACGGAGCGTGACATAAATCCTTAGCCAGAGCGGCTCAAGTTTGGCGAGCTCAACGGTAGGGTGTGGCTCCCACAGAAAGAAGGCCTACCATGCCAAAAGCAGTCGGAATCGACCTCGGCACCACCAACTCCGTCGTTGCAGTGCTGGAAGCCGGCGAACCCGTCGTCATCCCTAACTCCGAAGGTGCGCGCACGACGCCCTCAGTCGTCGCCTTCTCGAAGAGCGGCGAAGTGCTCGTCGGTGAAGTTGCCAAACGTCAAGCAATCACCAATCCCGACCGCACGTTCCGCAGCATCAAGCGGTTCATGGGTCAGAAGTGGAACTCCGATGACATCGACGGCAAGAAGTACACGCCGCAAGAAATCAGCGCCCGCACGCTCATGAAACTGAAGCGTGACGCCGAGGCGTATCTCGGTGACACGGTCACGCAAGCAGTGATCACGGTTCCCGCGTACTTCGATGATGCCCAGCGCACCGCCACAAAAGAGGCGGGCCAGATCGCTGGTCTCGAAGTATTGCGCATCATCAACGAACCGACCGCCGCAGCACTCGCATACGGTCTCGACAAGGGATCAAAAGAAGAAACCGTTCTCGTGTTCGACCTCGGTGGTGGCACGTTCGACGTGAGCGTGCTTGAAATTGGCGACGGAGTATTCGAAGTGAAGAGCACCCACGGTGACACCAATCTCGGCGGTGACGATTGGGATCAGAAGATCATCGACTGGCTCGTCGCGCAGTTCAAAGCAGCACAGGGCGTCGACCTCTCAAAGGACCGCATGGCCGCACAGCGTCTGAAGGAAGCCGCTGAGAAGGCGAAGATCGAACTCTCGCAAGTGCAACAGACCCAGATCAACCTGCCGTTCATCACCGCCACGGCGAACGGGCCGCTACACCTCGACGAGTCGCTCTCGCGGGCGAAGTTCCAGGAGATGACAAAGGATCTTCTCGAGCGCTGCCGCAAGCCATTCGAGCAGGCCATCACGGATGCGGGTCTCACCAAGGGTCAGATCAACCACGTGATTCTCGTCGGTGGCTCTACCCGCATGCCGGCAGTGCAAGAACTCGTGCAGTCATTCACCGGCAAAGAGCCGAACCGCACGGTCAACCCCGACGAAGTGGTCGCGGTCGGCGCAGCGGTGCAGGCTGGCGTGTTGCGCGGCGACGTGAAGGACATCCTCCTTCTCGACGTCACACCACTGTCACTCGGTATCGAAACCAAGGGCGGCGTCATGACGCGACTCATTGAGCGCAACACGACCATCCCGACGCGTCGCACCGAGACGTTCACCACTGCTGAAGACATGCAGCCGTCGGTGGAAATTCACGTCTTGCAAGGTGAGCGCGAGATGGCGTCGTACAACAAGACGCTCGGCAAGTTCCAGCTTGTCGACTTGCCGCCCGCACCGCGCGGTGTGCCGCAGATCGAAGTCACCTTCGACATCGACGCCAACGGCATCGTGCACGTGTCGGCCAAAGACCGCGCGACGAATAAGGAGCAGTCGATGACGATCTCCGGACAGTCGTCGCTCTCCAAGGACGACATCGACAAGATGGTGAAAGACGCAGAAGCACACGCTGACGAAGATCGCAAGCGCCGCGCCGACGCTGAAGTGCGCAACAACGCGGACTCGCTCGTGTACCAGACCGAAAAGGTGTTGCGCGAGCAGGGCGAGAAGGTCACCGACGACGAGCGCAAGGCCGTCGAGCAGCCGCTCGCCGACCTGAAGGCTGCACTCGCCGGCAACGACGTCGACACCATCAAGAACGCGACGGAGAAGTTGATGACCGCCAGCCAGGCATTCAGCCAGAAGCTGTACGAAGCAGCATCGCGCGATGCGAATGCTGCAGGCACGTCCGCCAGCGGCCAGGCATCAAACGGTGCTGCAGGCGGCAACGACGGCGACATCGTCGATGCAGAAATCGTCGACGAGAAGTAATCGCCACCACGATTCAGCACGTCGAACATGACTGACGAAACCACCAAGTCGAATCCGGAGGGTGCCGACGGCGCCACCCCTCACGCCGAAACGGCACCCTCCGGTGAGACTCCCGTCGCCGACGAGGCAGGCAACGACCGCTTTGGCGTGAGCGATGTTCTCGACGCGGTGACAAAAGAGCGCGATGAGTTCAAGAACCTCGCACTGCGTCTGCAGGCGGACTTCGAAAACTTCCGCAAGCGAGCGACCGCGCAAATGGTGGACGACGTTGATCGAGCAACAGGACGTCTCGTTGAGTCGATACTGCCCGTGTTGGACGCATGCGAGGCTGCCGCAGCTCACGGAGTGCAGGGCATCGAATCGGTGTGGTCGGCACTCATCGGCGCACTTCAGAAGCAAGGTCTCGAAGCACTCGACCTTGCCGACAAGCCGTTTGATCCCACTACCGCCGAAGCTGTCGTGCATGAACCAGGTGACGGTGGCAGCGAAGGTCCTGTCGTGGTTGAGGTATTGCGCACGGGGTATCGCTGGAAGGGGCGAGTCGTGCGCGCAGCAATGGTGAGGGTGAAGGGCTGAGCACGCTTTCCAGCAACGACTCGAGGACGCAATGACTGCACAACGAGAGTGGTTCGAGAAGGACTATTACGCCGTGCTCGGCGTTGCACAGAACTCTTCCGCCAAGGACATCACCAAGGCATACCGCAAACTCGCGCGTCAATATCACCCGGATGCCAACCCGAATAATGCTGCAGCAGAGGAACGCTTCAAGGAGATTTCTGCCGCCTACGACGTGCTCGGTGATGAAGAGCGCCGTCGCGAGTATGACGAGGTGCGTCGCCTCGGGCCTGGTGCCTTTGGCGGAGCCGGCAACGGGTCGGTGCGCTTTGACATGGGCGACATGGCTGGCGCCGGCGGTCTTGGTGACTTACTCAACCAGATGTTCGGCGGTGCGCGTCGTGGTGGCGCAGGGGTAGGACCGCAACGCGGGTCGGATCTTGAAGCCGCACTCACCATCGACTTCGTTGACGCAGCAAAGGGTCTCACGACAACACTGCATCTCAACTCCGAGGCGACATGCTCGACGTGCAACGGATCTGGTGCACGACCAGGCACCAACCCGGTGCGTTGTACTGCGTGCAACGGTCGCGGTGTCACCGAGGTGAATCAAGGTGGATTCGCGTTCTCCACGCCATGTTCACGATGTGCCGGTCGTGGTGCTGTCATCGAGCATCCGTGTAACACCTGCCGTGGCTCGGGTGTTGAGATGCGCAACCGTGAAGTAAAGGTACGAGTTCCCGCTGGTGTTGACGATGGAACACGGATTCGTTTGAAGGGCAGGGGTGCCCCGGGCCGCAATGGCGGGCAACCAGGTGACTTGTTTGTCGTGTGTCGAGTGACGCCGCATCCGTTGTTCACGCGCGACGGCCAGAACCTTCTGGTGCGAGTGCCCGTTCCGTTCACTTCTGCCGCCTTGGGCGCCGATGTCAACGTGCCGACCCTTGAGGGTGATGCAGTGACCCTGCGTTTGCGCGCCGGAACACAACCAGGCAGTCGTCATCGTGTGAAGGGTCGTGGAATCGCCACAGACAAAAAGGTCGGGGACCTCATCGTCACCGTCGACATCGTGGTACCAACCTCACTCACCGAACCACAGCGTGAAGCACTGCTCGCATTCGCCAAGGAGGAAGCATCATGAACACACAGCCCGAACGCGACAACTACCGAATGGCGGTGTACGTCATCTCTGTTGCCGCCGAACTCTCAGGTATGCATCCACAGACCTTGCGCAACTATGAGCGGGTCGGGCTGCTCAACCCTGCGCGTACGCAAGGCGGCAATCGTCGCTACAGCGAAGCTGACATTGCGCGACTGCACCGCATCGCCGAACTTGTCGATGCCGGACTCAACTTGGAAGGTATCCGCCAAGTACTCGAACTCGAGCACCAAGTCGCCGAACTGCGCAAGCAGGTGGATGTGCTGCGTGATCACGTATCACGCGAACGTGCCTCGCGCGGCGAACTCGTACCGACACGTCAGGTGCTGTCGGTCTTCACTCGACGTTCCGGTTTTTTCGGTGAGCGCTGACGAGGAGGACGCACGATGACCCTTGACCCCCGAAAATGGACGACGAAGACCAGCGAAGCAGTTTCGGCGGCAATGCAGTCGGCCACCGTTGCTGGTCATCCTGAGCTCACGCCACACCACTTGCTGGTGGAGTTGCTGAAGCAGGAGGGCACGATCGTGTCGCCGTTGCTTGCCAAGGTTGGCGTTGCAGTCAATTCACTCGCGGAGAAGTGCGCGAACACGCTCGCAAAACTTCCGACTGTGAAGGGCGGTTCAGAACCGCGACTCAACCGCGAACTTGCCGCCGTTTTCGCTGCAGCCGCGGAGACGCAAACGGAGTTCCGAGACGACTTTCTCTCCGTCGAGTTGTTGGTGCTCGCGATGCACGACATCGTGGGTGTCCCACGTGAAGAACTGCTGGCCGCCCTGCGCGAAGTTCGCGGTTCGCATCGGGTGACCTCGCAGAATCCCGAAGATCAGTTTCAGGCTCTCGAGAAATACAGCGTTGATCTCACTGCACGTGCGCGCGCAGGAAAGATCGACCCCGTCATCGGTCGCGACGAAGAGATTCGTCGCGTCGTGCAGGTGTTGTCGCGCCGAACGAAGAACAACCCGATTCTCATCGGCGAACCAGGCGTCGGTAAGACGGCAATCGTTGAGGGTCTCGCCCAACGCATCGCTTCGGGCGACGTGCCAGAAGGCTTGAAAACCAAGCGGCTTGTGTCGCTTGACCTTGGTGCGATGCTCGCTGGTGCGAAGTACCGCGGTGAATTCGAGGAGCGCCTCAAGGCAGTACTCAAGGAAATCACCGACGCCGGTGGCGAGATCATCACGTTCGTCGATGAGATCCACACACTCGTGGGTGCCGGCGGGGCAGAAGGTGCCATGGACGCCGGGAACATGGTGAAGCCAATGCTCGCTCGAGGTGAGCTACGCATGATTGGTGCTACGACGCTCGACGAGTACCGCACCCATGTGGAAAAAGACGCCGCCCTAGAACGACGCTTTCAACAGGTCTACGTCGGTGAGCCGACCGTCGAAGACACCATCGCAATCTTGCGTGGGCTGAAAGAGCGCTATGAAGTGCACCATGGTGTGCGCATCCAAGACAATGCGCTCGTCACGGCTGCCGTGCTGTCCAACCGTTATCTCACGAATCGCTTCCTCCCCGACAAGGCAATCGACCTCGTCGACGAGGCAGCGAGCAAGTTGCGCATCGAAATCGACTCCATGCCGACAGAAATCGACGTTGTGGAACGCCGCGTGATGCAGCTGCAGATTGAGAAAGTTGCGCTCTCGAAAGAGACCGACACCGCCAGCAAAGAACGACTCGAAGCTCTCGAGATCGAACTTGCTGAGCTGAACGAGAAGTCAGCAGTGATGAAGAAGCGATGGGAAACAGAGAAGCAGGGCATCAGCGCCGTACGCACGCTCAAAGAAGAACTTGAGGTATTACGCCAGCAGGCAGATCGTGAGGCTGACCTCGAGAAGAAGGCCGAGTTGATTTATGGTCGCATTCCTGAACTTGAGCGGCGTATCGAGTCGGCGACCGCAGGAGAGTCAACTGCACCACGAATGCTGAAGGAAGAGGTCGACGCCGACGACATCGCCGAAGTGGTCGCCAAGTGGACCGGTATTCCAGTGACACGGCTCATGGAAGGTGAGATGCACAAGTTGGTGCATCTTGAAGAACTCTTGCACCAGCGTGTCATCGGTCAAGACGTTGCGGTCACCGTGGTGGCGAACGCAATTCGTCGCAGTCGAGCGGGGTTGTCGGATCCGAATCGACCCATCGGCTCGTTTATGTTTCTTGGGCCGACTGGTGTCGGTAAAACCGAACTGGCGCGAGCGCTGGCGTCGTTCCTGTTTGACGACGAGAAGGCGGTCGTGCGGATTGATATGGGTGAATACTCCGAGAAGCACTCGGTGAGCAGGCTCGTCGGCGCTCCTCCCGGATACGTCGGTTACGACGAAGGTGGTCAGCTCACCGAAGCGGTGCGTCGCCGCCCCTACAGCGTGGTGTTGCTTGACGAAATCGAAAAAGCACACCCTGAGGTCTTCAACATCCTTCTCCAGGTGCTTGACGACGGGCGCCTCACCGATGGCCAGGGTCGCACGGTGGACTTCACCAACACGGTGTTGATCATGACGAGCAACTTGCCGGTCGAGCCGATCGAGTACTTCAAGCCGGAGTTCGTGAATCGCATCGACGAAATCGTGCGCTTTGCACCACTCACTCGGGAGAATCTTGGAGCCATCGTCGAGATCCAGTTGCAGCACTTGATCGATCGGCTCGCCGAACGTCGAATTACCTTGGCAGTCACACCGGCCGCGCGTCTTGCCCTCGCTGATCGCGGATACGACGCAGAGTTCGGAGCTCGCCCGTTGAAGCGACTGATTCAGCGCACCATCTCCGATCCAGCTGCGCTCTTGCTCCTGGAGGGCAAAGTTTCAGAGTCGACTGGCAACGGAATGATCATCGTCGACCTTGTTGACGGAGAGTTCTCCGTCAACCCGAGCGACGCTACGAACTAGCCGCTCTTCAGCGCTCGCGCACTGCGTTGCCGTGCGCCGGGAAGCCTTCGTGGTCAGCCAGTGACTCAATGGATGGCCGCATTCGTTGCAGCGCAGTAGCGGAAGCAGACGCGACTGCGGTTGTCTTTAAGAACGTCGCAGCGGTGATGCCCGACGACACTGCGGCAAATCCACTCGTTGGTAGTGATGCCGGAACCCCCAGGACGAAGTTGGCGGCAGAGAAGGGCGTGTTCTGACCAATCAAGATCTCACCGGCGTGATGGATGCGCGCGACGACATCGTCGGCATGTGAGACATCAAGTGCAAGCTGCAAGTGTTCTGGGGCGAACATGTTCACCACATCACACGCCTCGGCGAGTGAGCCGACGAGGATTGAGCCGCCGTTCACCCCGAGTGAGGCTCGTGCCGCGCGTGCGCGTTGCTCTGGCAGCTGGGCGATGAACCCCTCGAGATGTTCGTCAATTGCTTCAATCACACCACGATCGGTGGCAACGAGAACGACACACGAGTCCTCGCCGTGTTCGGCCTCGATCAATAAATCGAGTGCGGCGCGCCGCGCGTCGGTTGAGTGGTCGGCAACCACCATGCTCTCAGTTGGGCCCAGCACCATCATCGTCACGACTCCGTGACGCTGCATCTCTACTTGGGCAGCAGTAACCGCGGGGCTGCCAGGACCAACGATCTTGCGCACAGCAGGAATCGTCGACGTTCCGAAACCAAGTGCCGCGATGGCAGCCGGACCGTTGGCTCGGTACACCTCTTGTATGCCAAGCAATCGACACACGACGAGCACCGCCGGATCAACGCGACCCGAACCGCCGGGCATCGGGGGAACAATGAGAGCGATACGCGGAACTCCGGCGACGACTGCCGGAACTGCCAGTTGGTACGCAACCGACGGATAACTCGCTTTGCCGCTGGGAACGAACAATCCAACCGACTCGATGGCTGTCACTTTTTCACCCACCCGAGCACCCGGTTCGATTTCCATCGACCAGTCGCTCCACCGTGAGCGAACCACCTCGTTGTAGCGACGCACGTGGTCTATTGCATCAACGAGCGCACGATGCACGTCATCACTCACGCTCGCGCGCATGATGTCATCGGTCTGCACACGGAGCTCGTCAGTACGAAGCGATACGCCGTCGAATCTTCGTGTCGCATCACAGACCGCTTCGTCGCCGCGCAGGCGAACGTCTTCAACTAGTCCGGTGATTTCATCGCGAATCTCAGCAGAAACGACGTCGTTGATGTTGCGTCGGGCGAATGTGCGACGCTCGGAGGCGCTCATCGTTGCCCACTCACGTCGACGGAGTACGGCGCTCACGTCACGAAACTATCGGTGGTATCCGGGTTTTCTGCGGTGAGCGCGCACATCTACGAGTAGGCTTTCTCAACGTTCCCCTCTCAACAGGAGCGTCAATGCCCGTCACCGTCGTAGTCGGCACCCAATGGGGGGATGAGGGCAAGGCCAAGATCATTGACCTGCTCGCAGGTGCTCACAGTCATGTCGTGCGATACCAGGGCGGTCACAATGCTGGTCACACCGTCGTGGTTGGCTCCGAACGGTACGCCTTGCAACTCGTGCCGAGTGGTGTGTTGTATCCCCACGTCACACCAGTCATTGGCAACGGCGTAGTTGTCGACTTGCCAACGTTGTTCTCGGAAATCGACACACTCGAAGGGCGGGGCGTGTCTTGTGCAAGCCTGCGCGTCTCAACCCTTGCCCATCTCATCTTCCCGTGGCACCAGCGTCATGATGCAATCAGCGAGTCGTTGCGCGGCACCTCGAAACTCGGTACCACGCTGAAGGGGATCGGTCCCGCCTACGCCGACAAGGTGAAGCGCATCGGCGTGCGTGCTGGAGACGTTCGTGATCGAGACCGGTTCCGCGCCATCGTGAAGGAGCGCGCCACGCAAGAAAACGAACTGTTTGCATCTCTCGGGGAAGAACTGCTGGATGTTGATGACATCGTTCGCCGTTACGACGATTACGCCGAACGGCTCATACCGCACTTGGCCGACACCGTGAACATGCTCCACGACGCACTCGATGATGGAGCCTCGCTCTTACTTGAAGGTGCGCAGGCAACCTTTCTTGACATTGACCACGGCACATATCCCTACGTGACGTCGTCAAATCCCACCGCTGGGGGTGCATGTGCTGGGAGCGGCATCGGACCACGCGACATCACGCGAGTGGTTGGTATCGCCAAGGCGTACACCACTCGTGTTGGCTCAGGACCGTTTCCCACCGAGATGCACGGCGAAGTTGCCGATCGAGTTGTCGACATCGGTCGGGAGTTCGGCACCGTGACGGGTCGTCGTCGACGTCCAGGCTGGCTCGACTTGGTGATGTTGCGTCACGCGGTACGCGTGAATTCACTGACTGATATCGCGCTCACAAAGCTTGACGTGCTCGACGACTTTGATGTCGTAAAGGTGTGCACTGGCTATGTGCTTGACGGCCGCCAGGTTGATGCGTTTCCTGATGATGCCGAAACACTCGCTCGTGTGGAGTGTGTCTACGAAGCACTCCCAGGCTGGAAACAGCAGTTGCGTGGCCTCAAACAAGAGAGCGACTTGCCTGAGCAGGTACAGAGGTTGCTCTCACTCGTGGAAGAGCACACGGGGGTGCCGGTGAGCGTGGTCGGTGTCGGACCAGAACGCGACGATGTGATCCTGCGAGGTGCCGTGTGATCGAGCGCTACTCGCTACCGGAGATGGATGCGATTTTCTCGGATATCGCGCGCTTCTCTCGCTATTCGGAGATTGAACTACACGCACTTGATGGACAGGCAAAAGTCGGCGCAATTCCATCTGCAGTTGCGGCGGCGTGTCGTGCACGGGCACCGAGGGTCGACGCTGCATTCGTGGAGGAAGTCTCGGCGCGCGAAGTTGTCACAAACCACGATGTCGCTGCCTTCGTCGATGTGATGCAGCAACAAATCGGCGGTCTTGAGGCGGCGTGGGTGCACCACGGGCTCACGAGCAGTGATGTCGTTGACACTGCGTGGTGTGCCATGTTGCGTGACGCGGCAGAACTGATTGATGCTTCGTTGGGAGAGCTCATTGGTGTCTTGGTGCGCGAAGCACGAACGCATCGCGATACTCCGATGATTGGTCGCACCCACGGCATCCATGCTGAGCCAACCACGTTTGGCGCCAAAGTGGCCTTGTGGGCACTGCAGGTTGACCGTGATCGTCGACGAATGAAAGCGGCTCGCTACACCATCGCAGTATGCAAGCTGTCTGGAGCCGTAGGCACCTACAGCAATATTGACCCTCGAGTAGAAGACCATGTTGCACAAGCCTTAAATCTTCGCGCTGTTCCGGCGACGCAGGTGGTGAGCCGTGATCGCCACGCTGAGTTCCTCTATGCGTGCGCCAGTATCGCTGACACCATTGAGATGATTGCGGTTGAGTTGCGTCATCTGCAGCGCACCGAAGTGTCAGAGGTACGTGAAGGATTTGGTGCGGGACAAAAGGGCAGTTCCGCAATGCCGCATAAACGCAATCCAATTTCTGCTGAGACACTCTCTGGTCTTGCGCGAGTCGTGCGTGGAAACTTACAAGCCGGTCTACAGAACGTCGCATTGTGGCATGAGCGCGACATCTCACATTCGTCGGTCGAGCGCATCATCCTGCCCGACACTGCGACACTGGCGTGCTACATGGTCAAGCGTCTCACGAGACTGGTCGCTAGTTGGGAAGTCGATACTGCGCGAATGCTCAGCAATCTCGCGATGACTCGCGGTGCAATCTTCTCCCAGTCGGTGCTACTCGCCCTGGTGGAGGCGGGAATGTCGCGCGACGATGCGTATCGAACGGTGCAAGATGCCTCGCGAAAGTCGCAGGAGACCGGTTCGCATTTGCGCGACATCCTTGCGACCATGCCCAGTGTCTCTTCCATTCTGAACACAGCCAAGCTTGAGGACGCATTCGACACATCACGAGTGCTGCGCCACGCGAGCCGAGCCGTCGACGCACTCAGTGAGCTCGACTGACGACTGTGGCTGATCTGCCGCCGCTCGACCCGCTGCGTGAACAGCTTCGTCAACACGTACTCACGCACTCACTGAAGACGGGTAACTTCACGCTGAAAAGTGGCCGTCCGAGCACGTGGTTCTTAGATACCAAACAGACCGCATGTCGACCAGATGGAATCCAGCTCGTTGCTGACGTCGCGCTCTCGCTCATCCCGCCAGACGTGACCGCCATCGGCGGTCTCACGATGGGGGCCGACCCTGTCGCGTTCGGCATTGCTGCTCTTGCGGCCACTCGCGGGCGCAACCTGCGCAGTTTCAGCGTGCGGAAAGAAGCAAAAGATCACGGGGTGAAAGGACGCATCGCTGGTGCACTGCAGCCAGGCGACAAGGTGGTCATCGTTGAAGACACCGTCACTCGAGGCACATCAATCTTTGACGCAGTCGATGCGGTCAAAGAGTTTGGCGCGCATCCGGTCTTCATCACCGTCATCGTTGATCGCGGCGGCACCTGTGCGGCAATGGCCCACGACGCAGGCATCGCCTACGAACCGATGCTCACCGCGCCACAGCTCGGCTACGACTTCAACTCGTAACTCGCGCTACGTGCGCACGAGTACAGCACACTGGTGGTCGGGACCGGCGTCGATCCGGTGACCCCGCGCTTTTCAGGCGCGTGCTCTGCCAACTGAGCTACCCGACCATGATTCGGTGTTTCCACCGTCTCGCGGTCCCGACGGGATTTGAACCCGCGACCTCCGGCTTGACAGGCCGGCGTGAACTCCAAACTTCACCACGGGACCAGATTCGTTGTCGAAACTGATCTTCGCACCCCCAACGGGATTCGAACCCGTGCCGCCACCTTGAAAGGGTGGTGTCCTAGGCCTCTAGACGATGGGGGCAAGGATTTTGAACTCGTTGGAAGAGCATCTGAAATCTACCAGCGAGTTTCGCTGAGTACTCAGGGCCTGCTTTCAACCGCCCCATGCAAGCCAAGCGAGCAGTTACGTACGCAATTGGTCGAGCGAGGCGTGGAGCAGCCACCCGAGATAGTCGTACACCTCTCGTTGCGGCACAACGACATCGCTATCCGCGGATTCGTCGCCCTCCACATCGTCGTCTTCGCTCACGTCGAGCACCGTGCCGAGTACGAGACGCATGGCGTTTAGCGCTCGCACGAACCGCTCAAGTTCGTCGTTTCGAATCACATGGTCTGGTGCGAGCAGTTTGACGGCATCATCGATTGCCGCAATGTGGGAATCCGCAAGGTCGCCATGGGTGAGCCTCCGGTATTCGTCATTCAGTTTCGCGTCGTCGTGGTACGCCGACGGAAAGAGTCGCTTCATGTGGTCGCCGATGTGATCGGGGGTGACCACCTTCGCCGCATCAAGTTCGGTGCGCAGCTCTCCTAAAAGGTGCACGACGACGCTGCGAGAGTGTTCGTCAATAGTGAGGCGAAGTCCGCCTTCAACGTGTTCAAAAATCATGAATCATCTCGTTGCATCGTGGCCCACAGGCCATGCTCGTGCAATCGCTGCACGTCCACCTCAGCGCGTTCTCTTGTGCCATGTGAGACGACTGCGCGCCCCTTCTCGTGCACGTCGAGCATGAGTGAAGTGGCCTTTTCCAGGCTGTAGCCGAAAAGCTTCTGGAATACCCACGTCACATACGACATGAGGTTGATTGGATCGTTCCACACGATGACCACCCACGGACGATCGATACCGACGTCGATTTCCTGCTCGCGATCGGTGACCGTCGACATACATCCAGTGTGCCGACACCGACTCCTGCGACCGCCCAGCCGTCCTAGCCTTCTAGCGCGTGGTGCTCGGTCGACCGCTTGTTCCCTCTCGGTTGACGAGTGCGTTCTCGCATGTTGGTTCGCGCCCCGCACGAACTCGAATTGGCGCCTACGTCGTACTGACCAAGCCGCGAATCATTGAACTCCTCCTTATCACGACGGTGCCGACGATGGTGCTCGCCGAAGGCGGGTGGCCCGATACGTGGCTCGTCGTCCTCACGGTCATCGGAGGCACGCTTGCGGCCGGTGGTGCCAACGCCATCAACATGTACATCGACCGCGACATTGACCACTTGATGGAGCGCACGAAGAACCGACCACTCGTCACTGGTCGAGTAACTCCGCGCAACGCTCTGGTGTTTGCGATCACACTCGAAGTACTCGCATTCGCTGTACTCGCTGCATCATCAAACGTGTTGGCTGGCGCATTGGCCATCAGCGCAACCCTCTTCTATGTATTCATCTATTCGCTCTGGTTAAAGCGCACCTCCCGCCAAAACATCGTCATCGGCGGTGCGGCGGGTGCGGCCCCGGTGCTCGTCGGTTGGGCTGCGGTTACCAACGAAGTGTCATGGTCTGCAGTCGTCTTGTTTCTCGTCATCTTCTTGTGGACACCGCCACATTTCTGGGCACTTGCCATTCGGCATGTCGACGAGTACCGGGCGGCCTCGGTGCCGATGCTCCCAGTGGTCGAGACATTGGAGCGAACGGTGCGCACGATGGGGGTGTATGCCGTCGCGGTGGCGCTGGTGTCGTTGGCGCTCATCCCGTTGAACGACATGGGTGTCATTTACATCGGCTCATCCGTCGTACTTGGCGCAGCGTTCGTCGCGATGACCTTCCGTCTCGGTCGCACGCCCACACCAGCTGCGGCCATGCGCGTCTTTTCCTTCTCGATCTCCTACGTCACGTTGCTTTTCCTCGCAGTCATGCTTGACGTGCTCGTGCGCTAGTTCGGGACGGCACGAACTGCGCATCAGACTGGAAAGACCTCGGCTGAAACGGCCAATTTGAGTAGCCTTGCGGGACGGTGACGACGGCAGTAGATCCACGCGCGGCAAGCTCAGCGACCTCGTCGGCTGTCCCTTCGCCCCTTGCCGCGGTCGGGCGTTGGCTTACGGCGGCAGATCACATCCGAGTCGGGTGTTCACTCGTCGTGAGCGCGTTTCTGTGGGCAATCATCGCCGGGGTGGTTGGTGCCGTTCTCGGCGTAGAGCGACTCGACTCTGGTGCTGCCCTCGTCAATAGTGATGCGCTCACACAGCTGTTCTCCCTCCATCGATTTGCCCTCGTCTTTGGTGTGCTTGCGCCACTGATGCTGGGCGTATCGGTCCTGACCGTGCCTGCACAGTTGCATGCCGCGAATGTTTCGTTGCCGCGGTTTGCCGCGTTTGGTTGGTGGAGTTGGCTCGCTGGTAGCGCGATCGCACTCGTTTCGTATTTGGGCAACGGTGGTCCAGGCGGGGGAGACGCGCGCTACGTAGAGACGTATCTTCTTGGTCTGGCAATCACCATCGTGGGTCTCGTGGCAGTCGCCGTTTCCGTTGCCACGACCGTGCTCACTCGACGAAATGGGAAACGCCTCAGCGACATTCCCGTAGGCGCCTTCGCCGCACTCGTCGCCGCCATCGGTGTTTCGCTCACGTTGCCTGTCGCACTCGGCACGATCGCCTATCTCTGGGTCGACTACGTCAATGCTCGAGTGGCGTTCGGTGGTGCAGACCTGTTCGACTCCTGGCTCGGTTGGCTGATGCGCGAACCACAGACGCTGATCTTGGCTGCCCCAGCACTGGGCATCTTGGCTGATGCTGCGGTTCGCACCGGGAAGTCACGTCAACCACTTCGGGGTGTGGTGTTGATTGGCGTCGGTATTGCTGCCACCGTCGTGTTCAGCTCCGTCACGCAGCAGGCGTACGTGTTTGACGTCGGCACGACGCCGTTTGCGACCCTGCAGTCGTTGGTGCCGTATGCGCTCTTCAACGCGCTGCCGATTCTCGCTCCATTCGTCGTGCTTGCACTCTCCTTGCTCGCGCTAAAAGCGGGAACTCCAGCCCTCTCTTCCGCCTTCGTTGCCTCGTTCCTCGGAGTCGGGATGGTGCTCACTGGCTTGCTCGGCTCTGCGGCGATGCACGTCGAGTCGCTTGGTCTCGTCGGCACCGTGTTTGGTGAAGCGACCCTGGTCTACGTGGCATACGGAGCAGTCCTTGCTGGGTTCGGCGCACTGACACTGCACATGGGGGCGGTCACCGGTCGTGCGTTGCCAGACGTTCCCGTGCTGCTTCTTTCTCTTCTTGGCTTCCTTGCGACCGTGCTTGCGTCACTGCCGCACTACATCGCTGGCTTCCTCGATCAGCCGGCCGCAGTTGCAGCTGGTTATGACGACTCAGGCGTTGTAGGCATCGCCAATGTGTTCGTCGGCTTGGGTCATGCGCTCATGGTGCTGGTTGTTCTTGCCTTTGCTGGTCTCGTGCTCAAGTCGCGACGCGGCGAAGCAGTCGTTGATCGCTACGCGATCGAGGTGGCATCGTGAGCGTTCCTGCACTCACGGCGGGCCCGGCTCGTCGTTCGAGCACCGTGTTCGTGGCCACCGGTTTCGTTGCGGCTGCCGCAGCGGCGTTGATGGGCGGAATGCTCGCAATGTGGCTCGACTTCCGCGCGAAGGCACCAACCCGAATCGCGAGTGACGGTGTCTCCGTCATCAAAGACTGGTTGAAGGCCGACATCGCGATTCCAGAAGTTGCAGCAACCACGATGATGTTCACTTTCGTCATCGCCTGCATCATGGCCCAATGGGCCGTCTATGCCGGTCGTCGTAACGACAAGTCACACACAACGCTTGCGCTCGCGATCACGCTGTTCACTGGTCTTGCACTACTGAATGTGCAAGTAGCGCTGTGGATGCAGATAGAAATCGTGCTTCGTGACGACGCGTATCAGACGATGTTTTACACCATCACCGGAATGATGTTCGCCATCATCGCGAGCGCGGTCGTCTATTCCCTCGTTGCGATGTTCCGAGTTCTTGCCGGTCGCACGAGCGACCACGATGTACTTGCTGCCCACGCCCTCTATTGGTACGCGACCTACGGCATCTTCACGGCCGTGTGGTTCGTCGTGTACGTGCAGAAGTAACACCATGTTCAAAGTCGGATCCAAACTCTTCCTCGGACTCACCGGGTTTGCGGGAGTCAACCTGGTCGCATATCTGATATTCGTCGAGCGTCTGGCCATTGGTGGTGTTGCACTCAGCATCATCTTTGCTGCACTCGTCGGCCTCAGTGCGGCGGTGTTGCTGGTCAACGAGGGCGATGATGAGGTCCAACCGCGCGATGTGGCCCTCACGAGAGCGTCGATGTGGCCGATCGTCACCGTGGTCGGTCTCGTGCTCTTCGTGCTCGGACTCGTTGTCGCACAGGTGTATTTCATTTTTGGCATCGTCGTCATACTTGCTGCACTGACCGAATGGTTGGTGCAAGCGTGGAGCGAGTCCGCATCAGACGACCCCGCATACAACGAGTCGGCACGACGCCGCATTCTGCACCCAATTGAGTTCCCCGTCATCGCTTCACTCGGTATCGCCGTGATTCTCTTTTCGTTCTCGCGCATCATGCTCGCGCTCTCCAAGAGCGCGGGCGCCATCATGTTCATCGTTGTCTCATCCCTGATCCTCCTGGCAGGCGCGCTCTTTGCATTGCGTCCGTCGGTGAAGCCAGCCCTCGTCAGCATCATCTGCGTTATCGGTGCAGTCGGCATCGTGGCTGGTGGCATTGCCGGTGTCGGTGTTGGAATGCGCGCGCAGTTGGTGGAGGCGAAGGAGGAAGGCCATTTCACCCATCGTGAGTGCGGTGCGGAGAAATCCGAGTACTTCGACAAGAAGGCAATGAAGACTCTGTCTCTGCGCAGCAATGTGGCTGCAGTCATTGAACTGCGCGACGGCGAGCTCACCGCCGAGGTGTACGGATTCCAGGGCGAGCAAGAGACAATCAGCGTCCCGCGTGCGAATCCGGTCACATTTATCTTCCGTAATTACGACGCTGCCGAGCGTCGAATGGTCGCCTCACTCGGCACCGCGATGGCTGCCGCATCTGCGGCGGATGCTCCGAACGAGAAGCACGACGATCGCAATGAAACCTGCACACAGCTCATTCCAGAGGGTGCTGAGCAGGCGCTCACCATCACCTACAACAAGCCCTCAATCGCACAAGAGCAACCGTTCACATTGAGTGTGCCCGGTATTGAGGGTCAGGCGATTGAGGTGATCGTTCCGTGAATCACGAACGAACGAATCCTGTTGGCGATGAATCTGGCTTTAGCGTAAGAAAGGTGAGTCTTCGGTCGCTCATCACGCGCGGCGCTGTGTCGCTCAGCTCGCTCGTCGTTCTCGCTTCGTGCGCGACGAGCGCGCCGCAAGACACCTTCCAGCCCAAGGGTCCCAATGCGCAGATGATCGATGATCTTCAGCGGCCGGTGTTTGCGGTTGCGGGAATCATCGGCATCATCGTCTTCGCCGCTGTCATGTACGTCATGTGGCGTTACAAGGATCGTGGTCAGCCGATCCCCGAGCAGACACACGGCAAACCAGTTCTTGAAATCACGCTTACTCTTATCCCAGCACTCATCCTTGCGGTCGTCGGATTCTTTACCGTTCGCGTCATCTTTGATCTTGCACGCACTGACGACACTGAGCTCGTCATCAACGTGACGGGACAGCAGTGGTGGTGGGAGTACGACTACCCGGTTCAGAACGAATGGGGCATCACACAGCCGATAATCACCTCGGGACAACTGGTCATGCCCGTCGGCACGAAGGTGTTGCTGCGCGAGACCAGTCGCGACGTCATCCACTCCTATTGGATTCCCGCGTTGAACGGTAAGCGCGACGCAGTGCCTGGTCGTATTCACACACTGCGACTCGAGGCGGACGAGCCGGGCATTTATGCCGGTCAATGCACCGAGTTCTGTGGTCTCTCCCACGCGAACATGAGGATGGAGGCCGTCGCTCTTTCTAAGGAAGATTTTGCGAAGTGGATCGCCAACCAGCAAGCGACATACAACGCCCCTGCCGAGGGAACCCTCGAGAAGGAAGGCGAAGCAGTGTTCCTCAACCAGTGTGTGCGCTGCCACCAAGTTGACGGCATCAAGCGCCCAGATGGCACGCTCGCCATCGCTGCTCCCGATGAGAACGTGTGGTCCGGCGCGGCTCCGAATCTCTCCAAGTTCATGACCCGCAACACCTTCGCTGGGGCGATGTTCGATCTCCTCCGTCCGGCGTGCCGAGATGACGTGTGGAAGGCCGAGAGTGCGGAGTTTGGCGAGAAGTACCTCGCTGGCGTGAATGAGAACTGCCTGAACGTCAATGACCTCCGTGCGTGGTTGCGCAATGCGCCGGCGGTGAAGCCCATGTACGCCAATCCAGCGTTGCTCGCTGACACCAACGGCAAGTACCGCGGAATGCCGAACCTCGGCTTGAGCGAGTCCGACATCGACAAACTCGTGGCATATCTGCTCACGTTGCGCTAAATAGGAGGAACAGATGGCCATCATCGAACGCCCCGCCCCGGGGACCACGACCGTGCCTGCACTGGCTCCGGCCGCACCAGTTATCACGCCGACGCGCACGTTTGGCGCCCTTCGCCGCCCCGTCACGAGCACCGGTTGGAAGTCGTGGCTGTTCACCGTTGATCACAAGAAACTTGGCCTGATGTACGGCGCGATGGCGCTGTTTTTCTTCATCGTCGGCGGTCTCGAAGCAGTGCTGATTCGCCTGCAACTCGCCGCACCAGATGGCAAGGTGCTGAACGCCGACCTCTACAACCAGATGTTCACCATGCACGCCACCACGATGGTCTTCCTCTTCGTGATGCCAATGGCGGCGGCCTTTGCGAACTATTTCATCCCACTGCAGATCGGTGCACGTGACGTCGCTTTCCCACGACTCAACGCGTTTGGTTTCTGGTGCGTCCTTGGTGGCGGCATCATCGTCAACCTTGCGTGGTTCCTCGGCGGAGCAGCTGACGGCGGATGGTTCATGTACGCACCCAACTCTGGTCCAGTGTTCTCTCCAAGTCACGGCGTTGACTTCTGGGCGCTTGGCTTGCAGATTGCAGGAATTGCATCACTCACTGGTGCAATCAACCTCATCGTCACCGTGCTCAACATGCGCGCTCCAGGCATGACACTCATGAAGATGCCGATCTTCACGTGGATGATCACGGTCGTCCAGTTCCTGCTCTTGTTCGCTGTTCCGGTGATTACGGTCGCTCTCTTCCTGCTCTCATTCCAGCGAATGTTCGGCGCCCAGTTCTTCGATGTTGCCGCCGGCGCCGACCCGCTTCTCTGGCAGCACCTCTTCTGGATATTTGGTCACCCAGAGGTGTACATCTTGATTCTTCCGTCGTTCGGCATCATCTCTGAAGTACTACCTGTCTTCAGTCGCAAGCCGCTCTTTGGATATCCATTCGTCGTCTTTTCAGGCGCCGCTATCGGTTTCGTTGGTTGGGGTGTTTGGGCACACCATATGTTTGCCTCGGGTCTCGGCCCGGTGTCGGTGGCGGTGTTCTCCGTCGCCACGATGGCGATTGCCGTTCCAACTGGTGTGAAAATCATCAACTGGACGCTCACCATGTGGGGCGGCAAGTTGGTATTCACGACGGCGATGAAGTTCGCCATCGGGCTCGTCGTGTTGTTCACGATTGGTGGTCTGTCGGGTGTTACGCACTCCGTTGCCCCGAGCGACACGCAGCAAACCGATACGTACTACATCGTGGCCCACTTCCACTATGTGCTCTTTGGTGGTGCAATCTTCGGCATCTTCTCCGGTTTCTACTACTGGTGGCCAAAGATGTTCGGGAAGATGTTGAACGAGCGCCTTGGTTCGTGGAACTTCTGGCTCATGGTCATCGGCATGAACCTCACCTTTGGTCCGATGCACATCCTCGGTTTGCAGGGCCAGCCGCGCCGCATGTACGTATGGACTGAAGCCCGCGCTGGTGAAGGCTTCTTCAACCTCGGCTTCTGGAACCTTGTCTCATCGATTGGCTCGCTGATCCTCACGGTCGGCGTATTGTTCTTCCTCATCAACATCGTGGTGACCGCGCGCAGCAAAGTGCGTGCGCCACTTGACCCGTGGAATGCGCGCAGTCTTGAGTGGATGACGTCGAGCCCGCCAAAAGAGCACAACTTCGACACCATTCCGCATGTCCACCATCTCGACGAGTTCTTCCACCGCAAGTACGAAGAAGATCCCGCAACCCACAAGATGCGAGAGGTGGCAACCGCAGAACAGGTGCTTGCCGAACTGGAGCGCAACCCAGACCAGCACATCCACATGCCGTCACCCTCGTACTGGCCGATTGTGCTTGCCACTGGTCTGCCAATCATTGCGCTCGGTTTGATTTACTCGATTCCCGTCGCGATTGTCGGTGGTCTCGTCGTCTTGTACGCAATCTATGGATGGGCACTTGAACCATCCGTTGCTCCAGAGAGCGACTTTGATCCAACCTCCAGCAATGGAACATCTGGTAACGGCCATGCCGTTGGAGCAAGCCATGGCTGAGACCGCAGTTGCGCACGACTCCCACGGCTCAAGCACGGGGATTTCCAACGTCAAGCTCGGTATGTGGCTCTTCTTGGGCTCGGAGTGTCTGCTCTTTGGAGGCTTGATCTCCACATACATGCTGTATCGCGGAAGAGTGTCTGACGGCCCGACTCCTGAGCAGATCTACGACATCCCATTCACATCGGTATCGAGCTTCGTGTTGCTCATGAGTTCGCTCACGATGGTGCTTGCAGTCTCAGCCGCTCACAAAAAGGACGATCGCAACACCAACTTGTGGCTCACGATCACTGCCTTGCTTGGCGCCACATTTGTCGGCGGTCAGGTGTACGAATTCACGGCCTTCTACAACGAGGGTCTCGGCTTCACCACGAGCCTTTTTGGCTCCAGCTTCTACACGCTCACTGGTTTCCACGGGGTGCACGTCACGGTCGGCATCATCATGCTTCTCGCTCTCGTCGCCATCAACAAGCGCAGTCGCGTGCCCGGCAGCAAGTCAGAAACAGTCGAGATGGTGGGCTTGTACTGGCACTTCGTTGACGTGGTCTGGATCATCATCTTTACCCTCGTGTACCTGATCCCGGTCTGATCATGACGACGTCCGCCCCCGTCAACCCCACTGAGCACGAGCACGCTGGCGCAGAACAGGCTGAGCACGGCATGTCGACGCGCGGCTACATCAATATCGCGCTGATCCTCGCGGCAATCACCGCACTCGAAGTGTCGACGTATTACGTCGACTTCGGTCCGCTGTTTTTGCCATCGCTCATCATCATGATGGTGGTGAAGTTCTTCATGGTCGTGAGCTACTTCATGCATCTCAAGTTCGACAACAAGATCTTTAGCTGGATGTTCTACGCCGGCCTTTTCTTGGCCGTGGGTGTCTACGTCGCCGCGTTGTCGACCTTCCATTTCTTCCTGCGCTGAGCGCGACCATGTTCGTGTCAGGAGCATTGTTCACCGAGTCGGTGGAATCATTTGCTAGTCCGTGGCGATTTCAAGCCCATCCCGAGGTCTGGTTGCTCGTCGCATTCGTTGTTGGGTCGTGGTGGTACGCATTGAAGTTCATTGGCCCGTACACACCTGAGGTGCGCGCTGGCGAGCCGCTCGTGACTCAGCGACAGAAACGACTCTTCGTTCTGGCGGTGTTGATGCTCTGGCTCTCTTCAGACTGGCCAATCCATGACATCAGCGAGGAGTACTTGTATTCGGTGCACATGTTCCAGCACATGACGCTCTCGTACTTCTTGCCACCGCTCGTACTACTTGCGACGCCAGTGTGGCTCTTTCGGGCGGTCGTCGGGTCGCAGAGAGCGGGACGAGTCATCAGCTGGCTTGCCAAGCCGGTCATTGCTGGTGTGATCTTCAACGTGATGGTGATGGTCACCCATATTCCAGCACTTGTCAACCGCAGCGTTTCCAACGCGCCACTCCACTATTCGTTGCATGTTGGACTCGTCTTGTCATCGCTTCTGATGTGGACACCGATCGTGGCTCCTGATCCAGCAATGCGTATCAACTATGGCGGACGCATGGTGTATTTGTTCCTTATGTCGGTCGTGCCAACCGTGCCAGCGGCGTGGCTCACATTTGCCGAGGGCGCGGTCTATAACAAATACGACATCGCAATTCGTGTGTGGGGTTTGTCGGTCACGACCGACCAGCAGATTGCCGGCGCGATCATGAAGATTGGTGGCTCGGTGTTCCTCTGGTCGATCATCGTGTTCTTGTGGTTCAAACGCTTCATGGCCGGGTATGGCGAGCGCCAGAGTTATGTCCGTAATCGCGAGACATCACTCACCTACGAGCAGGTGACGCGCGAATTCGAACGAGTCCCTGCTCAGCCTGAGCCAGACCGAAACCTGTAGCGAACGAGCGACCGCCTCAGCCGGTGAAACGAA
>Ga0208084_1000023_pt1 | contig 36253 bp, 46 predicted proteins | sample LakMenEpi14Sep09_FD_150698 | JGI IMG/M metagenome (GOLD analysis project Ga0208084, IMG submission 150698) | Freshwater microbial communities from Lake Mendota, WI - 14SEP2009 deep hole epilimnion (SPAdes) | ecosystem: Environmental > Aquatic > Freshwater > Lentic | place: Lake Mendota, Madison... | reverse complement strand
CACGTGCCACACGGTTCGTGCCCGGAACGGGTCAGGGACGTCGGTGACGAGAACCGTGTAGCGATACGACCTCCACGTGGCGGAGAACCGGGCGTCGAACGTCGGCGCAACCGCTTCAGCCGAGCGCACCACCACCGCCGGACCGCACAGACGGTTCAACGAGGTCCGCAACCGGTTCAGGCCATCGGGGGTGGCGTGCTCGTCGGGAAGGTCGAACGAGCAAACCTGACCCCAGGCGTGCACACCAGCGTCGGTGCGGCCAGCACAGGTCAGCTCCACACTCACACCGGTGACCCGCGCAATCGTGGCGATCAGGGTCCCCCCTACGGTCACGACGTCGGGCTGGGCGGCGAACCCGCGGAACTCCGAGCCGTCGTAGGCCACCACGAGACGCACACGGGTACAGCCCGGCTCAACTCCGGTGATGGGGGACGCCGCCTCGTCGACCGCAAGGTCCAGACGCGGTCGCCGGTCGGACTCGGCAGTGTCGAAAAGGGTCACGGGGTCACCATCGACCCGAGGAAGCCGACCCGGGATTGATCAGCAGCCCTCAGACCAGTTCGATGCGCGCCATCGGGGCGTTGTCGCCATGGCGCGTGCCGAGCTTGAGGATCCGGGTGTAGCCACCCGCACGATCGGAGTAACGGGGAGCGATGTCCTCGAACAACTTCGCCGTCATCTCCTTGTCCCCGAGGTAGGACACCACCTGACGATGGTTGTGCAGTCCACCCTTGCGGGCTTTGGTGATGAGCTTCTCGGCCACCGGGCGCAGTGCCTTGGCCTTGGCTTCGGTGGTGACGATCCCCTCTGCGGCGAACAGCGACGCAGCGAGGTTGGCCATCATCAACTTCTGGTGAGCGGCGTCGCCGCCAAAACGGCGACCCTTTTTCGGTGTGGCAGGCATTGGTGATCCGGCCTCCGTCAGTCCCGGGTGCGCAGGGACAGGCCCCGCTCGTCAAGCTTTTCGATGACCTCATCGAGCGACTTCTGGCCGAAGTTGGTGATGGCCAGCAGATCGTCGTAGGTCTTGCCCAGCAGTTCGCCAATGGTGTTCACCTGGGCTCGCTTGAGGCAGTTGCGGGGACGCTCGGACAGGTCGAGATCCTCAATCGGCAGGTCAAGGTCCGGCGAACCGGCGGCCACGACACTCACCTCGCCGAGTTCCAGACCCTCAGCCTCGTCGGTCATCTCCTCGACCAACTGCACCAGTTGGCGAAGGGTCGCACCAGCCGAAGCCAGGGCGTCCCGGGCCGAGATGGAACCATCGGTCTCGACGTCGAGAAGCAGACGGTCGAAGTCGGTTGACTGGTCCACGCGGGTCGACTCGACCTGGTAGGTGACCCGGCGAACCGGCGAGAAGATGGCATCGACAGGGATCACCCCGATGGGCTCGGTGCGCTGATCCTTGCGCTCGATGCCGACGTAACCCTTGCCACGCTCGACCGTGATGTCCACGGCGAGACGACCGTCAGCGTTGAGGGTGGCGATTTCGAGCTCGGGGTTCAACACCTCGACCTCGGGGTTCACCTCGATGTCACCGGCGGTCACAACCCCGGGGCCCTTGGCGTCGAGCCGCAACGTGACGGGCTCGTCGGAGTGGGACCGAAGCACCAGATCCTTGAGGTTCAAGATGACGTCGGTGACGTCCTCCACGACACCCTTGATGGTGTCGAACTCGTGGAGTGAGTCGTCAAAGCGCACCTGGGTGACGGCCGCCCCGGGAATCGAGGACAACAGGGTGCGGCGGAGCGAGTTGCCGAGGGTGTGGCCGAAGCCGGGCTCCAGTGGGGCAATAACGAATACGCCGCGGTTGCCGTCGGCGTCACCCAGCGCCTCGACCTTGGGTCGCTGCATCACGAGCATGTGGGTTCTCCCTCGAGGTGGTACTTACGTGGTGGTGGAACGGTTGGGTGGTCGGTGACCACTACTTGCTGTAGAGCTCGACAATCAGTTGCTCGCGCACCGGGACGTCGATCTGGTCGCGGGTGGGGAGTTGGTCAACGGTGACCTCCCAGCCCTCGCCACCCATCGACAGCCACGCCGGAGCGTTGCGGTCGAGGACGTCACGGTTCTGGACGAACACGATCATGTCGCGGGCCTTGGTGCCGACGGTCACGACGTCACCCTTGCGCACCCGGTAGCTGGGGATGGTGACCCGCTTGCCGTTCACGCTGAGGTGGCCGTGGCTGACGAACTGGCGCGCCTGGGGCCGGGTGGCGGCCCAGCCGGCGCGGTACACGACGTTGTCGAGACGCAACTCGAGATACCGAAGCATGTTCTCGCCGGTCACACCCGGACGGCGGTTCGCCTCCTCGTAGAGGTTGCGGAACTGACGCTCGGACAAGCCGTAGGTGAAACGGGCCTTCTGCTTCTCCTGCAACTGGAGGAGGTACTCGCTCGGGTTGCCGCGGCGACGACCACGACCGTGCTCACCCGGCGGGTAGGGGCGCTTCTCAAGGGCGATGGTCTCGCCACGGGTGCCCCAGATGTTCGTGCCCAGACGACGCGACACACGCGCCTTGGGACCGGTGTACCGAGCCATGTCAGACCCTCCGCCGCTTCGGGGGACGACAGCCGTTGTGCGGCACTGGCGTGACGTCCTTGATGCCAGTCACCTCGATGCCAGCGTTCTGGATGGAACGGATGGCGGTCTCCCGGCCGGACCCGGGGCCCTTGACCAGGATGTCAACCTTGCGAACCCCGTGCTCCATGGCACGCTTGGCGGCCGTCTCGGCGGCGAGTTGGGCTGCGAACGGGGTGCTCTTGCGGGAACCCTTGAACCCAACGTTGCCTGACGACGCCCACGCCAGGACGTTCCCGCCCTGATCGGTGAAGGTGACGATGGTGTTGTTGAACGAACTCTTGATGTGCGCAACGCCATAGGTGACGTTCTTGCGCTCCTTCTTGCGGGTCTTGCGGCCCGCTCCCGGCTTGGCCATTACTTCTTCTTTCCGGCCACGGTCTTACGCGGCCCCTTCCGGGTTCGGGCGTTGGTCTGCGTGCGCTGACCGTGAACGGGGAGCCCTCGACGATGACGGAGACCCTGGTAGCAACCAATCTCCATCTTCCGCTTGATGTCCTGTGACACCTCGCGACGCAGGTCACCCTCGACCTTGGCGTTCGCGTCGATCCACTGGCGGATACGACCAACCTCTTCCTCGGTGAGGTCCCGGACCCGGGTCTCGGGGTTCACCTCAACGTCGGCGCAGATCCGCCGGGAGGTGGAACGGCCGATGCCGTAGATGTAGGTCAGCGAGATCCAGAGCTGCTTCTCGCGGGGAATGTCGACACCACTGATGCGCGCCATGGGTCAGCCCTGCCGCTGCTTGTGTCGGGGGTTCGTGCAGATGACCATCACACGCCCATGGCGGCGGATCACCTTGCACTTCTCACAGATCGTCTTGACGCTGGGGCGAACTTTCACCTGTCACCTGTTTCTTTCAGGATCACCGGGGCGATGTCCCCGGCGGGTCCGGGATCGTTGCCCCGGACATCTCATTGCCAGTCGGCCAGCCGTGAGGCTCCCGACCCGTTCACCAACCGGAAATACCCGGTTTTGGCGCGGTGGACGAGTATAGGAGGGCTCCCGCAGGATCTCCAACTCGGTCCAGGCCCCCGCAATACCAACCCCCAGACGCCGTCATTGAGCGCCGAGTCGGGCGTCAATGGCGGCGGTGAGCCGGTTCGAAACCTCGGAAGGCTCCCCCACCCCGTCAATGGTGACCAGACGATCCTGCTGGGCGAACCATGCAATGGTCGGCACGGTCTGGGCTGCGTAGGCGGCGAGTCGCTCACCGATGATCTCGGGGGTGTCATCGGCGCGACCCCGCGCCAACATTCGATCTCTCACCACGTCCTCGGCGACGTCGAGATTCACGGCAAGGTCAACCTCGACGAGGGCGCACAACGCCTCGGCCTGGGGCACGGTGCGAGGGAAACCGTCGAGGAGGAAACCCAGCTCGGCCACGTCGGGCAACTCGAGTCGCTCCTGCACCACACCGACCATCACGTCGTCAGGGAGGAGTTGCCCGGTATCCATGTAGGACTTTGCCCGGATTCCAAGGTCGGTCCCCGACGCTGCTGCGGCCCGCAACATGTCACCGGTGGAGATGTGCACGGCACCGTAGTGACGGGTGAGGAACTCGCACTGGGTCCCTTTGCCCGCACCCTGCCGGCCGAAAATGACCAGCCGCGCCGCCACTACTTCAGGAACCCCTCGTAGTTGCGCATCATCAACTGGCTGTCGATCTGCTTCATGGTCTCAAGCGCCACACCCACCGCGATCAGCACCGTGGTGCCGCCGAAAGCGTTCTGGCTGCCCGGAACGAACACCCCGAGCAGGATGGTCGGCACAAGGGCCACCGCAGCAATGAACAACGCTCCCGGAAGGGTGATGCGACTCAGCACCTTGGCCAGGTAGCGCTCAGTGGCCGGGCCGGGCCGGTACCCGGGGATGAAGCCACCCTGCTTGCGGAGTGTGTCGGCCTGCTTCGCCGGATCGAACGTGATGGCCGTGTAGAAGTAGGCGAACCCGACGATCATAAGACCGAACACCACGATGTACACCGGCGACAACGGATTCGCCAGGTTCTCGTCGATCCAGGACTGCACGCTCTTGGCCCAGTCCTGATCCGACGGCAGCAACACGACCAGCAGCTGGGGCAGGTAGAGCACCGACGAAGCGAAGATGATCGGGATCACACCGGACTGGTTGACCTTGAGGGGAATGTAGGTCGACTGACCGCCGTACATCTTGCGGCCCACCACACGTTTGGCGAACTGCACGGGAATGCGGCGCTGACCTTGTTCGACGAAGACAATGGCCACCAACAACGCCACGAACGCCGCAATGGTGAACGCCAGCGCACCAAATCCCCGCTCGGCGTACACACGGCCGAACAGTGCCGGAAGGCTCGAGACCACCGAGGCGAAGATCAGAAGCGACATGCCGTTGCCGATGCCCCGTTGGCTGATCAACTCGCCCATCCACATGAGCACCGCCGTGCCCGTGGTCAGGGTCAGCACGATCAGAAGAACCTTGCCGACGCCGAACCCCGGAATCAGGTCGACGTCACCGAGCGGGTTGGCCACTGCGAACCCACCGCCACCGGAGTGGAACACAAAGGCGAGGCCCGTGCCCTGGAGCACGGCGATGGCAATGGCGAGATAACGGGTCCACTGGGTGATCTTGCGCTGACCGACCGCACCCTGGTTCTGCCACTCCTCGAGCTTCGGGATGACCACACCGAGGATCTGCATGATGATCGAGGCCGTGATGTACGGCATGATGCCGAGCGCGAACACAGCGAACTGGGTCAGCGCCCCACCGGAGAACAAGGTGAGGAAGGCGAACACGCCACCGGTGTCCTCCGCCTGCTTTTGGAACTCCTGCACGGCGGCGTAATCGATCCCCGGCACGGGGACATACGCGCCGAAGCGGTAGAGCGCCAGCATGGCGATGACGAACAGGACCTTGTTGCGAAGGTCCGGGATCCGGAAGATGTTGGCGATGTTCTGGAGCACGTCGGCCTCCCGCCGTCAGATCAGCGGTTTGTGTGCTGGTTGCCTTTGGCCGGTGGACGACGATCGCCCCACGGCAGGCCAATGGTCTCAACCGAACCGCCGGCGGCCTTGATGGCCTCGGCGGCAGCTGACGAGAAGCCGTGCGCCCGCACCGTCACCGGCCGGCTCAGCGTGCCCCGGCCCAACACCTTAACCAGCGCACCCTTGCCGACGAGGCCCCGCTCGAGCAGTGCCTCGGGGTCGACCACGTCGAGGCCCGACTGGTCGATGGTGTCGAGGTTCACGGCCTGGTACTCGACGCGGAACGGGTTGGTGAAACCGCGCTTCTTGGGGACCCGCTGGAACAGCGGGAGCTGGCCGCCTTCAAAGGCGACGGGCACGGTGTTGCGTGCCTTTTGGCCCTTGGTGCCTCGGCCGGCGGTCTTGCCGCCCTTGCCGCCGATACCTCGGCCGACACGCTTACGACGGATGTTCGAGCCGCTGGGCGGCTTGAGGTCGTGCACCTTCACGATGCGTCCTCCCTCGTGCTCTTAGACGGACGGTTGCGCACCGGTGCTTCACCCTCAACTTCCTCGATCTCAACGAGGTGGGGAACCCGGGCCAGCATGCCACGGATCTCGGGACGGTCGGGCAGGACATGGGTACGACCCACCCGTCCGAGGCCGAGGGCACGCAAGGTGCCGCGGTGCTTGGGCTTGGTCCCGATGGAGGACTTCACCTGGGTGACCTTGAGTGCAGTCATCACGCCACCCCGTCAGCAGCAGAGGCACCGGGGCGCTGGCTCTCCTGCCAGGCACGCCACAACGCCGGCGGCATGATCTCAGTGGGGCTGAGTCCACGAAGTCGCGCCACCTCGTCGGGTCGACGAAGGGCAGCGAGACCGGCGATGGTTGCCCGAGCAACGTTGATGTGGTTGGCCGAACCGAGCGACTTGCACAGCACGTCGCTGATGCCCGCCTCCTCGAGGATCGCCCGGGCGGCACCACCGGCGATCACGCCGGTACCGGGCGCTGCAGGCTTGAGCATGACCCGTCCCGCACCCATGCGACCAATCACCGGGTGCACGATGGTGCTCCCCGCCAGCGGCACGGCGAACAGGTTCTTCTTGGCTTCCTCGGTGCCCTTCTGAATGGCCAGGGGCACCTCTTTGGCCTTCCCGTAGCCGAGTCCGACGTGGCCGTTGCCGTCGCCCACCACCACAAGAGCAGTGAATGAGAACCGCCGACCGCCCTTGACGACCTTGGCGACCCGGTTGATGTTGATGACCCGCGACTCACGCAGGGCGATCTCGTCGACGTTAAGCATCAGAACTCCAGTCCTGCTTCACGGGCAGCGTCGGCGAGCGCCGCCACCCGGCCGTGGTAACGGAAGCCACCACGATCGAACACCACGGTCTTCACACCGGCTGCCTGGGCCCGATCAGCCACCAGCCAGCCCACGGCCCGAGCCGCCTCGACGTTCCCCGTCGCCTTGTCACGCAGTGAAGCCTCAACCGTGCCGGCCGACGCCAGCGTGCGGCCCGTGACATCGTCGATGATCTGGGCGGAGATGTGACGGTTTGAACGGAACACCGCGAGACGCGGACGCTCGGACGTGCCGCGCACGCGCTTGCGCACGCGCACATGCCGGCGGATCCGGCTGGTTCGGCGTTCGCTTGCCTTGGAACTCATGGCTGCCTTCCCTGCTGCCTCGGTTACTTGCCGGCCTTGCCGGCCTTGCGAATGACTCGTTCGTCTCGATAGCGGATGCCCTTGCCCTTGTAGGGCTCCGGCGGACGCCACTTGCGGATGTCGGCGGCAACCTGGCCGACGACCTCCTTGTCGATCCCGCTCACCACGATGTTCGTGGGTGATGGGCACTCAAAGGTCACACCTTCGGGGGCCTCCACGACCACGGGGTGGCTGAACCCGAGCGCCAGCTCGAGGGTGCGTGGCCCCTTGGCGTTGGCGCGATAACCCACGCCGACAATGTCGAGGTTCTTGGCGAAACCTTCGCTGACGCCCGTGACCATGTTGGCCACCAGCGACCGGGTAAGACCATGGAGGGCCCGGCTGCGGCGTTCGTCGTTGGGACGCTCCACGATGAGTTGACCGTCTTCCTGACGGATGGTGATGGGAGCGGGGAGCTCACGCTCGAGGGTGCCCTTGGTGCCCTTGACCGTGATGCGCTCACCGCTGATGGTGACGTCAACGCCGGACGGCACCGCAATGGGGGACTTGCCGATTCGGGACATGGTTCAGACCCCCTCGCTCACCAGACGTAGCAGAGGACTTCACCGCCGACACGGCGCTTGCGCGCCTCGCGGTCGGTGAGGAGCCCCTGGCTCGTGGACAGGACAGCGACACCCAGGCCGCCTTGGACGCGCGGCACAGACTCGGCACCGGAGTACACCCGAAGGCCCGGCTTGGAGATGCGACGGATACCCGAGATCACCCGCTGGCGATCGTTGGAGTAGCGCATGTGCAGCGTGAGCTGACGGCCGGGACGGCCGTCCTGCTCGGCAACCTCGAAGTCATCGATGTAGCCCTCGCGCTTGAGCACGGCGGCCAGAGCTTCCTTCTGCTTGGACGAAGGCATCCGCACCTCGTCGTGCATCACGACGTTGGCGTTGCGGATGCGAGTCAGCATGTCGGCGATTGGGTCGGTCATGGTCATCGTCGATCTACCTCACCAGCTCGCCTTCTTGAGCCCCGGCACCTCGCCGGCGTGCCCCATCTCACGGAGACACACCCGGCACAGCAGGAACTTGCGGTACACCGAACGCGGACGGCCACAACGCTGACAGCGCGTGTACGACCGCACCTTGAACTTCGGCTTGCGGTTGCTCTTCTCGATCAGTGCCTTCTTGGCCATTCCCTATCGTCCTTCACGCTTGAACGGGAAGCCCAGGGCTGTGAGCAGTGCGCGGCCCTGGTCGTCGGTAACGGCGGTGGTCACAATCGTGACGTCCATACCGCGGGTGGTATCGATCCTGTCGTAGTCAATCTCGGGGAAGATCAGCTGCTCGGTCACGCCGAACGTGTAGTTGCCGTGACCGTCGAACGACCGGGGGTTGAGGCCTCGGAAGTCCCGGATACGCGGGATCGAGAGGCTGATCAGCCGGTCGAGGAACTCCCACATCCGGTTGCCTCGCAGGGTCACCTTGACGCCGATGGCGTTGCCCTCACGGAGCTTGAACCCGGCGATGGACTTCTTGGCCTTGGTCACCACCGGTCGCTGCCCGCTGATCACCTCGAGGTCGGCGAGCGCCCCCTCGATGAGCGACTGCTGGGCCACGGCGGCGCCAACGCCGGCGTTGAGGACAATTTTCTCAAGCCGGGGCACCTGCATGATGTTGGGAAGCTCAAGGTCCGTCTTGAGTTGGGCGCGCACCTCAGCGAGGTAGCGCTCCTTGAGACGGGGAGGGGCGGTCGTCGCCGTGCTCACAGGTCACCTCCACACTTGCGGCACACACGAACCTTGGTGCCGTCGTCGTCAAACCGGTACCCGACACGCGACGCCTTGCCGCACGAAGGGCAGATCACTGCCACGTTCTCCACGCGCAACGGCATCTCCTTGTCGATGATGCCGCCCTGCTGCGTTGACCCGGTGGGCTTTTGGTGACGCTTCGCCACGTTGTAGCCCTCCACGATGACCCGACCCTCTGCGGGGTAGGCGAACGTGACCGTGCCTTCCTTGCCGCGGTCCTTGCCCTGCAGGATCCGGACGCGGTCGCCCTTGCGCACCTTCATGCCCGCCATCTCAGAGCACCTCCGGAGCCAGGGAGACGATACGCATGAACTTCTTGTCACGCAGTTCACGGCCGACCGGGCCGAAGATGCGGGTACCGCGAGGCGACAAGTCGTCCTTGATGAGCACGGCAGCGTTCTCATCGAATCGGATGTAGGAACCGTCCGGACGACGCTTCTCCTTTTTGGTGCGCACCACCACGCAGCGAACGACGTCGCCCTTCTTGACGGCGGCCCCGGGGATGGCGTCTTTGACGGTGGCGATGAACACATCACCGATGGAGGCGTAGCGCCGGCGCGTGCCACCGAGGACACGGATGCACAGAACCTGCTTGGCCCCACTGTTGTCCGCCACCTTGAGGCGGCTCTCCTGCTGAATCATCGGGCACGCTCCAGGACGTCCACGAGCCGCCAACGCTTGTTCTTTGACAGCGGGCGGGTCTCAACGACACGCACCCGGTCACCCACGTTGAGGTCGTTGGCCTCGTCATGGACGAACAGCTTGGTGGTGCGCTGCACGGTCTTGTTGTAACGAGGGTGCCGCTTGCGGTCCACGACGGCGACAACGGCCGTCTTGTCCATCCCGGCGGACACCACGAGGCCCTCGCGGACCTTGCGCTCGTTCGGTCGTTCAGTCTCTTCAGCCATCAGTTGCCCTCCTCGGCAGAGACGAGCGCCTCAGCAGCGGCGATCTCACGTGCACGGATCTCGGTGAACAGCCGCGCCACCTGACGCTTGGCCTGCGAGATCCGAGTGGGGTTATCGAGCTGGCCGGTCACGTTCTGGAACCGCAGGTTGAACAGTTCCTGCTTGGCATCGGCGAGCTGGGTGTACAGCTCGGCGTCACCGAGGTCGCGGTAGTCAGTTCGCTTCGCCATCAGAACCCCTCCTCGCGAGCCACGATCCGGGCCTTGATCGGGAGCTTTTGGATCGCCCGGTTGAGGGCTGCCTTGGCCAGGACAGGATCGGGGTACGCCATCTCGAACAGGATGCGGCCCGGCTTGACGACAGCTACCCAGCGCTCAGGGTTTCCCTTGCCAGAGCCCATCCGGGTCTCAGCAGGCTTCTGGGTCACCGGCTTGTCCGGGAAGATGTTGATCCAGACCTTGCCACCACGCTTGACGTGACGGGTCATGGCCACACGGGCGGCCTCGATCTGACGGGCGGTGATCCAGCCCGGCTCAAGGGCCTGGATACCCCAGTCACCAAAGGTGACCTCGGTCCCTCCCTTGGCCTGACCGGTCATACGGCCCCGGTGCTGCTTGCGGTGCTTGACCTTGCGCGGCATCAACATGTCAGTCATCCCCCGAACGGAAGTGGGGCGTTTCGTTGTGATCGCGGGTCGAGCGCTCGATCTCCTCTTCCTCGGCGAGAAGTCGCTCGAGTTCGGGGTCAGCTTCCTTGACCAGTGGTGTGGCTGCCTCTGCAGCGATCTCGTCGTCGGACACAGGGGCCACGACGCCGCCTTCCTCCGCAGCCGGACGACGACCCGAGGACGACACGACCGGACGAGGCGCACGGGCTGCCTGGCCGGAGGTCTCCCCCACTGCCATGGCGGCCTCGGCGCTGATCTTCTCGGACAGCACACTCTTGTAGGGGAGGATCTCGCCCTTGTAGATCCACACCTTCACGCCGATGCGACCAGCCGTCGTGCGAGCCTCGCGGAACCCGTAGTCAATGTCGGCCCGCAGCGTGTGCAGCGGCACCCGACCTTCTCGGTACCACTCGGTCCGTGCCATTTCCGAACCGCCAAGACGACCCGAGCACTGCACCCGGATACCAAGGGCTCCGGCCTTTTGGGCATTCTGGACGGCACGCTTCATGGCCCGACGGAACGCCACGCGGCCAGCGAGCTGATCGGCAATACCTTGGGCGATCAGCGCAGCATCAAGCTCAGGCTGCTTGATCTCCTGGATGTTGAGCTGCACCTTGTTGTTGCCGGTGATGGCAGTGAGCCCAGCGCGCAACTTGTCGGCCTCAGCACCACGACGACCGATCACGATGCCCGGACGTGCCGTGTGGACGTCAATGCGGAGTCGGTCACGGGTGCGCTCGACCTCGATGCGGCTGATGGCGGCGTTGGGGAGCTGTTCCATGATGTAGTCGCGGATCTTCCAATCCTCGATTACGAACTTCCCGTAGTCCTTGCGATCCGCGAACCAACGGGACTTCCAGTCTGTGGTGATCCCGAGGCGGAAACCGTAGGGGTTGACCTTCTGTCCCATCAGGCGTCGTCCTTGCTCTCGTCATCTGCGGCGTCAGCCTCATCGGCATCGTCGGCCTCTGCAGCCACCTCAACTTCGTCGACCTCGACCTCATCGACCTCGACCTCGACCTCGTCGCCTTCGACCTCAACGGTCTCGGCCTCGACGGCCTCGACGGTCTCGTGATCCTCGTCATGGTCATGATCGTGATCGTGATCGTGGTCGTGGTCAGCGGCTCGCTCCGCCTTGGCAGCACGGCTTCGAGCGACACGATCACGGCGAGCCGCCGCAGCAGCCTGGGCGCTCCCGACGCGGCCACCGGCGGCTGCACGGGCCTGGAGACGCTCAAGTTCGGCGTCCTCCATCCGGGCCACGATCACCGTGATGTGGCAGGTGCGCTTGCGGATACGGCTAGCGCGACCGCGGGCACGGGGGCGGAAACGCTTCAGTGTCGGACCCTCGTCGGCGTAGCAGGCGACGACAGCGAGCTCGTCGGCGACCTGGCCGTCGTTGTGCTCAGCGTTGGCGACTGCCGACTCCAACACCTTGCGAATGGTGGCGGCGACGTCGCGCTCCACCGAGTCAAGAATCTCGAGAGCGGTCGACACCGGCTGGTTGCGGATGAGGTCGAGCACGACGCGGGCCTTGTAGGCCGACACTCGTGCGTAACGGTGCTGGGCCCGGGTACCGGGCCGCTCGTTGGTCTTGGCAGCGGTCATCGGCGTCCCTTGCGCTCCTGGCCGGCGTGGAACTTGAAGGTGCGGGTGGGGGCGAACTCACCCAGCTTGTGACCCACCATCGATTCGGTGACGTACACGGGCACATGCTTGCGCCCGTCGTGCACCGCGATGGTGTGACCCACCATGTCGGGGATGATGGTGGAACGACGCGACCAGGTCTTGATCACTCGCTTGTCTCCGGACTCGTTCTGGGCGTCCACCTTGCGGAGCAGGTGGTCGTCGACGAACGGTCCCTTCTTGAGGCTGCGGGGCATTCGGACTCCTGTTTCCTACCGCCGCGACCGGCGACGCCGGACGATCAGCTTCTGGGACGGCTTCTTCTTGTTACGGGTACGGCCTTCGGGCTTGCCCCATGGCGACACCGGGTGGCGTCCACCGGAGGTCTTGCCCTCACCACCACCGTGGGGGTGGTCAACCGGGTTCATCACGACACCACGGGACTGGGGACGGACACCCTTCCAGCGGTTACGACCGGCCTTGCCGACCTTGATGAGTTCAGCCTGGGCGTTCCCGACGGTGCCGACGGTTGCCCGGCAGTCAATGAGCACACGGCGCATCTCGGTGCTTGGGAGGCGCAACGTGGCGTAGTCGCCTTCCTTGGCCACCAACTGCACCGACGAACCGGCGCTGCGAGCCATCTTGCCGCCACCACCGGGCCGGAGTTCCACGTTGTGCACCGTGGTACCCACCGGGATGTAACGGAGGGGAAGTGCACAACCGGGGCGAATGTCAGCATCCCGACCGGAACGCACGCGGTCGCCGACACTGAGACCTTCGGGGGCGAGGATGTACGCCTTCTCCCCGTCGAGGTAGTGCAGCAGCGCAATGCGGGCGTTGCGGTTCGGGTCGTACTCGATGGCCGCGACCTTGGCCTCGAAACCGTCCTTCACGCGACGGAAGTCAACGACGCGGTAGCGACGCTTGTGCCCGCCGCCACGGTGACGCGAGGTCTTGCGGCCATGGGCGTTACGACCACCCGTTGAGGTTCGCGGGGCGAGAAGGCTCTTCTCCGGCGTGGTCTTGGTGATCTCGGAGAAATCCGAGACGGTCTGGAACCGACGACCAGGGCTTGTGGGCTTGCGCTTACGGACTGCCATCGAATCAGGCCTCGAACAGATCAATGCTCTCGCCCGGTGCGAGAGTCACGTAGGCCCGCTTGACGTCGGGCCGCTTGCCGAATGTTGGGAGGCGCCGGTTGCGCTTCCGCTTCCCCTTGCGGTTCAGCGTGTTCACCTTGGCCACCTTGACGTTGAAGAGCGCCTCGACCGCACTGCGGATCTCGGGCTTGGTGGCGTCGGGGTGGACACGGAAGGTGTAGACCGCTGCGTCCTGGAGGGCGTAGGTCTTCTCACTCACCTCAGGGGCGATCACAACGTCTTGGGGGTACTTCACTGGTCATCCTCCACCGACTCGTCAGTGGCTGCGGGAGCAGCGGTCGCTGCGGGGGATTCGGCACCGGGAAGGGCGTCAGCGGTGAAGACCACCCAGTCACTCACCAGCACGTCATAGGCGTTCAACTGGCCATTCTCAATGAGGTGAACCTCGGGGATGTTGCGGAAGCTGAGCGCAGCATTCACATCCTCGCGGCGCAGGACCATGAGCACTCGGCCTTCGATCCCCATGGCGGCGAGTGCGGCAATGGCGTCCTTGGTGCGGGGAGCGTCGAAGCCCCACGAATCCACGACAGCGACACGACCCTCGGCCGCCCGGTCAGACAGGGCGGAGCGGAGGGCGAGGCGCACCATCTTCTTGGGGGTCCGCTGAGCGTAGGAACGCGGCTTGGGCCCGAGCGCCACACCGCCACCACGCCACTGGGGCGAACGGATCGAACCCTGACGGGCACGACCGGTCCCCTTCTGGCGCCAAGGCTTGGCACCACCGCCGGCGGTCTCGGCACGGGTCTTCGTCGACTGCGTCCCGGCACGTCGAGCGGCGAGCTGGGCGGTCACGACCTGATGCATCACCGCCACATTCGGCTCGATGCCGAACCATTCACCGTCGAGATCAACCTTGCCGGAAGTCTTTCCAGCGGGTGTGAGCACGTCAACGCTGGGCATCACTCAGCCTCCCCCGAGATCACCGGAACCGGCTTCTTCACGGCGTTACGAACCACGACTCGGCCACCACGAGGGCCGGGGACCGAACCACGCACCAACAGCAGGCCAGCCTCGGTGTCCACCTCGACGACCTTGAGGTTGAGGGTCGTGACCTTGGCGCCACCCATGCGACCAGCCATGCGCTGGCCACGGAACACCCGGGCCGGAGTAGCGCATGCGCCAACGGAACCAGGCTTGCGGTGCACATTGTGCGTACCGTGCGAGGCCTTCTGGCCGGAGAAGTTGTGACGCTTCATCGTGCCGGCGAATCCCTTGCCACGGCTGACCGAGGTGACGTCGATGAGCTGCCCCTCGGCGAAGACCTCCGGGCCGATGACCTGACCGACCTCGTAGCCGGAGGTGTCCTCAAGGCGCAGCTCAACGAGCTTCACCCCGGGGTCAACCCCTGCCGCCTCGTAATGACCAGCCGTCGGCCGGTTCACCTTGCGGGCGTCACGGGTGCCGTAGGTCACCTGCAGGGCGGAGTAGCCATCCCGCTCAGCAGTCTTGATCTGCACCACGCGCACCGATGGGACGCGCAGCACGGTGAGCGGGACGACCTTGTCGTCCTGCCACATCTGGGTCATCCCGACCTTCTCGGCCACGAGAGCTGTGTTCGCCATTTCTCAGCGTTCTTCCTGTGAAGCTTGTGAATGGCCCTTCAGCCATTCACGCCGACGCTCCGGGCGGACAGGCCGACCGGAGCGCTGGATTCGGTTTCGCCACGAGGTACCCGAGGGCCTTCATGGACGTCGGTTGGGGGTCGAGAGGCTCCCGACACACGGAAGGGAGACACTAGCGTCCGTGCTCGGAGGCGTCCAACTCGCATCGCCACACCCGCCCTACACTCCCGGCAATGGTCGGGGGTGACCGCAACGACACAAGCCGACGGAACTGGTGGATGGCGGGAACCAGCCGGATTGAGGCCTTCAGCGACGGCGTCTACGCCATCGCCATCACCCTGTTGGTACTGAACCTCGGCATCCCCGACGGACTCTCCGATGGCCAGGTGTGGGAGGCAATCGCAGCAGAGGGACCGAAGTTCCTCGCCGCGGCCATCAGTTTCGCCGTCATTGGACTGTTTTGGAGGACCCACCACCAGGTCTTCCGCCATCTTGACCGCACCACGACGGGTCTGGTGTGGCTCAACCTCGGCCACCTCGCCACCATCGTCTTCCTCCCGTTCCCCACGGAGGTCTTCGCCGAGTACAGCGACACTTTCGCCGGGGTGGCGCTATACGCGCTCACGGTGGCCGCCGCCAGTTTCACCACCGCCGCCCTGGCGTGGCTGGCTTGGCGCGCCGATCTCACCACCCCGGGAGTAAACCGCGAAAGCCTGCGAGGGGCCTTCACCGGCCTCCTCACCACTGGCATCGTGTTCGTGGCGTCCGTCGGGGTGGCGGCGGTGAACGCCAACGTGGCCCCGTACCTCTGGCCACTGGCTGCTTTGGCGGACCGGCCGGTGACCTGGGTGATCAACCGCAGATCTGGCTGAGCAAACCGGGAGGAGGCATCCGACCCGGACGCATCGAATAAGCGAACCTCGACCCGGAGCTTCAGCTCCGTGGTTCAGCCAGTGAAGGCGGGTCGGGCCGGCACCGACTCGCTAGGTGCGGTTGTCGTCGAAGTAGAGGTCGTAGAGGTGGTCGCACATGAGCCGTCGAGCTGATCCTCGACCTGATCACCGGTGACGTTGTCTGATGCGGAGCCCGAGAGCAGCCCCGTGGAATCGCCAGGCAGACGGACCGTTGCCGTTGCTGGCGCACCCGGACCGACCGGCACCGGTGCAAAGGTCAACTCACCGGTCTCACCCGATGGACCACCGGAGAGGATGTAGCTACCGACAATCGGGCCGATCTGGTCGTTGGCACGGTAGGTGTAGGTGACCACCCACTCCCCCGTCGACGGGTCGCAGTCGATATCGGACGACAACTCAACTTGATACCCGGCGACCGCCGGTGAGGCGGCCACGGACCCAATGAGGAGCACGGCAGCTCCCATGGCGACAACGGTTCGGGCGGCACGCATCGCATACACCGCGGCGAATCCGGCAGGAACTAGGCCTGCTGGAGCTTGATCTCCACGTCGACGCCTGCCGGCAGGTCGAGACGCTGCAGGGAGTCGACCGTCTTGGGGGACGGCTCAAGGATGTCGATCAACCGCTTGTGGATCCGCATCTCGAAGTGCTCACGGGAGTCCTTGTCCTTGTGGGGCGAACGGACCACGGTGTAGCGGTGCTTTTCGGTGGGGAGGGGAACCGGACCACGGATGGTGGCGTTGGTGCGCACCACGGTCTCGACGATCTTCTTGGTCGACTGGTCGATCAACTCATGGTCGTAGGCCTTGAGCCTGATCCGGATTTTCTGCTTGTCTGCCATGCTCGTCGCTTCCTGGTGCGGATTGGTTCCTTGGGTCCTCACCCTGCGGATACCACTCGGTTGTCAAGGAACCTGTCGTCCCGGCACCGGCGAACCGGTGCCGGGTATCGACGTCAGTTGATGATCTTGGTGACTCGGCCGGCACCCACCGTCCGACCACCCTCACGAATAGCGAAACGCAAACCCTCGTCCATAGCGATCGGAGCAATCAACTCCACCCGCATCGCCGTGTTATCACCCGGCATACACATCTCAGTGCCCTCCGGAAGATGCACAGAACCAGTCACATCCGTCGTCCGGAAATAGAACTGCGGACGGTAACCATCAAAGAACGGCTTGTGACGGCCACCCTCTTCCTTGTTCAACACATACACCTGCGCCTCAAACTCAGTGTGCGGCGTGATCGAACCCGGCTTGGCCAACACCTGACCACGCTCAACATCCTCACGCTTGGTGCCCCGCAACAACACACCCACGTTGTCACCAGCCTGACCCTGGTCCAACAACTTGCGGAACATCTCCACACCAGTACACGTCGTCTTCGTCGTGTCACGCAGACCAATGATCTCGATCTCGTCACCGGTGTTGACCACACCCTGTTCCACACGACCCGTCACCACCGTGCCACGACCCGTGATCGTGAACACATCCTCGATCGGCATCAGGAACGGCTTGTCGAGGTCCCGCTCCGGCTGAGGAATGTAGGCATCCACCTGCTCCATCAACTCACGGATCTGAGCAGCCGCAGTCTCATCACCCTCCAACGCCTTAAGCGCAGAGACCTTCACCACCGGAATGTCATCACCAGGGAACTCGTACTCGCTGAGCAGCTCACGAACCTCAAGCTCGACAAGATCCAACAACTCCTCGTCGTCGACCATGTCCACCTTGTTCAACGCCACCACGATCGCCGGCACACCCACCTGACGAGCCAACAACACATGCTCACGCGTCTGAGGCATCGGACCATCAGCAGCCGACACCACCAAAATGGCGCCATCCACCTGAGCAGCACCCGTAATCATGTTCTTGATGTAGTCAGCGTGACCCGGCATATCCACATGGGCGTAATGCCGATTCGGGGTCTCATACTCAACATGAGAAATGTTGATCGTGATCCCACGCTCACGCTCCTCAGGAGCCTTATCAATGTCAGCGAACTCCGTGAACGACGTCGACGACGGATCAGCATCCGCCAACACCTTCGTCACCGCCGCAGTCAACGTCGTCTTCCCATGGTCGATATGACCCATCGTCCCCACATTCGCATGAGGCTTGGTCCGCTCGAACTTCTCACGTGCCATGGAAGGCGCTCCTGTTCCTTTCGATTCCTGATCGGTCCTGTGCCGTCAGGGACTTGTGGTGCTGTACTTGCTGGTTGCCCCGCATGGGGCACGATGTGGTTGTGAACCCAGAGTTGGGTGTCACTCCCCCCGGACCCGGGCGATGATTTCTTCCTGAACGTTGCTCGGGGCTGGCTGGTACGAGTCGAACTGCATTGTGTAGTTCGCCCGTCCCTGGGTCTTGGACCGGAGATCGGTAGCGTAACCGAACATACGGTCAAGGGGCACCTGCGCCCGGATGACCTGGGCGTTGCCCCGCTGTTCGGTGCCTTCGAGCTTGCCCCGACGGGACGAGAGGTCACCCATCACGTCGCCGAGGTACTCCTCGGGGGTCACGACCTCAACGGCCATGATTGGCTCGAGCAGCACGGGCTTGGCCTTGCGGGCCGCCTCCTTGAACACCATGGTTCCAGCGATCTTGAACGCCATCTCCGACGAGTCCACGTCGTGGTACTTGCCGTCGAGGAGGGTGGCGCGGATGTCGACGGTGGGATACCCCGCCAGCACACCGTTGGTCATGGCCTCCTGAATGCCGGCATCGATCGAGGGGATGTACTCCTTGGGGATGCGGCCACCGGTGATCTTGTCCACGAACTCGTAACCGCCGCCCGGGCCGGTGGACTCAATGGTCACCGTCACCTCTGCGTACTGGCCCGATCCACCGGTCTGCTTCTTGTGGGTGTAGGTCACCGACTCGGCCGGCTTGGTCACCGTCTCTCGGTAGGCCACCTGCGGCTTGCCCACGGTGGCGTCGACCTTGAACTCGCGCAGCATGCGGTCGACAAGCACCTCGAGGTGCAACTCGCCCATGCCGGAGATCACCGTCTGGCCGGTCTCCTCGTCGCTGCGGATCTGGAAGGTCGGGTCTTCCTCGGACAGCGTCATGAGGGCCTTGGACATCTTGTCCTGGTCGGCCTTGGTCTTCGGTTCCACTGCCACGTGGATCACGGGGTCGGGGAACTCGAGCTGTTCGAGGACGATCGGGTTGCCCGGATCACAGAGGGTGTCACCGGTGCGGGTGTTCTTCAGGCCGATGGCGGCCACGATGTCCCCGGCGTAGACCTTGTCGACGTCCTCTTGGTTGTTGGCGTGCATCTCGAGCAGACGGCCCATGCGCTCCTTGTCACCGGAGCGCACGTTGAGCACCTGATCGCCCTGGGCCAGTGAACCCGAGTAGACCCGGAAGTAGGTGAGCTTGCCGACGTGGGGGGCGCTCATGATCTTGAACGCCAGAGCGCTGAACGGCGCATTGTCGTCGGGCTCGCGGGTGAGTTCCTCGCCGGTGCGGGGGTTCTCACCCTCGACGGCACCGATGTCGAGCGGGGAAGGCAGGTAGTACACCACCGCATCGAGGAGCGGCTGCACACCTTTGTTCTTGAACGCCGAACCGGTGAGCACCGGAACGAAGTCGCCGTTGAGGGTGCCGGCACGAATCCCGGCCCGCAACTCATCGACGGTGAGCTCCTCGTCGTTGAGGAACTTCTCCATCAGCGACTCATCGGAGCTGGCGACCGTGTCGAGCAGCTCGGCACGGTAGGACTCGGCCTGGTCGGCGAGGTCCCCCGAGATGCCGTTGGCCGCCCAGTCAGCCTGGTCGTACTCGTCCCACTTGGCGCCGAGTTCCTCGTTGCGCCACACCAGTGCCTTCATCTGCACGAGATCGATAACCCCGGCGAAGTCGGCCTCGGCCCCGATGGGGAGTTGCAGCACCAGCGGATTCGCCGCCAAGCGATCCGTGATCGACTCCACGGCGGCGTAGAAGTCCGCGCCCATCCGGTCGAGCTTGTTGACGAAGCAGATGCGGGGCACGCCGTACTTGTTGGCCTGTCGCCACACCGTCTCTGACTGCGGCTCGACACCGGCCACACCGTCGAACACGGCGACGGCACCGTCGAGGACACGCAGCGAACGCTCGACCTCCACCGTGAAGTCCACGTGGCCGGGGGTGTCGATGATGTTGATGCGGTGATCCGCCCAGTGGCACGTGGTGGCCGCCGAGGTGATGGTGATCCCTCGCTCCTGCTCCTGGACCATCCAGTCCATCTGGGCGGCACCTTCGTGCACCTCACCGATCTTGTAGCTCTTGCCGGTGTAGTAGAGGATCCGCTCAGTCGTCGTGGTCTTGCCCGCGTCGATGTGGGCCATGATGCCGATGTTGCGGGTCTTGGCGAGTGGGTGACGTGCCATGTCCGGTTTCTTCCGTGTCCTGGGGGGTGGAGGCTGCTCAGCGCACGAGGTGCGAGATCACCAGCGGTAGTGGGCGAAGGCCTTGTTGGATTCGGCCATCTTGTGCAGATCCTCACGACGCTTCACCGAAGCGCCGACACCGTTGGAGGCGTCAAGGATCTCCGACGCAAGCCGCTCCGCCATGGTCTTCTCACGACGCTGACGGGAGAACCCGACGATCCAGCGCACGGCGAGCGTGCCCGACCGGCGGGGGCGAACCTCAACGGGAACCTGGTAGGTGGCGCCACCCACACGACGGCTGCGGACCTCGAGCTGAGGCTTGACGTTCTCAACAGCCTTCTTCAGCGTTGCGATCGGCTCGGAGCCGCTGCGGGTCTCCACGAGGGCGAGTGCGTCGTACACGATGCGCTCAGCAACCGACCGCTTGCCGCGCTGGAGCACCTTGTTGACGATCTGTGTGACGAGAACCGACCGGTAGATCGGGTCGGGAGCGAGTTCACGGCGGGGTGCTGGACCCTTGCGAGGCACGGTCAGCCCTCCTTCTTGGCGCCGTAGCGGCTACGGGCCTGCTTGCGATCACGGACACCGGAGGTGTCGAGCGCCCCCCGGACAATCTTGTAACGGACACCGGGGAGGTCCTTCACACGACCACCACGCACGAGCACGATCGAGTGCTCCTGGAGGTTGTGGCCCTCACCGGGGATGTAGGCGGTCACCTCAATCCCGCTACTGAGGCGCACACGAGCAACCTTGCGCAGCGCCGAGTTCGGCTTCTTGGGGGTGTTCGTGTACACGCGGGTGCACACGCCCCGACGCTGGGGCGACCCCTTGAGGGCCGGCGTCTTCGCCTTCTTCGGCTTGGTCTGGCGGCCCTTTCGGACCAGCTGCTGGATTGTGGGCACGCGGTGTCCTTGTCGTTGTACTCGTTGTCGGTGTGAAGTCCAGGATCAAAACCGTCCCCGGAGGCCTCGTGACCGGCCTCGGGGAGCCCGGGAGGGCGCCGCGAGGCAGGTTGTGAAGGGTAACGGTGGCCGGGGGACGGAGGCAAGCCGCCGCCCCGGACATCGTCAGGTCATGCGTCGTCGCCGGCGCCATCCTCTCCCGAAGGTGCATCGTCGCCCTCGGAGACTTCCTCCTCGGCCGCTGCGATGAACGGGATGATCTCGGCGTCAGGCCCCTCCTCGGCGTCGGGCGCCTCGGACTCCTTGGGCATGAGCAGATCGGACCGCGCCGCCATCTGGGCGGCGTAGTCGACCTCGTCGTCATCATCAGTCGAAAAGAACGGCAACGGCTGGTAGTCGGGTGCGTCCACCGTGATGTCGCGGTAGCGCTCCATTCCGGTACCAGCCGGAATCAGCTTGCCGATGATGATGTTCTCCTTGAGACCCACCAGCGAATCGCTGCGGGACTCGATGGCCGCCTCGGTGAGGACACGGGTCGTCTCCTGGAAGGAGGCCGCCGACAACCACGAATCGGTGGCCAGCGACGCCTTGGTGATACCCATGATCTCGGGACGGCCCTCAGCGGGTGTCCGCCCCTCGGTCACGAGTGACCGGTTCACGTCGGTGTAGGCACGCTGGTCGACGCGCTCGCCGGGGAGGAACTCCGAATCACCGGGCTCCTGCACGGCGATGCGCCGCGTCATCTGGCGGACGATCAACTCGATGTGCTTGTCGTGGATCGGCACACCCTGGTCCTGGTACACCTTCTGGACTTCCTCGACCAGGTACTGCTGGGTCTCGCGCACGCCCTTGATCTCAAGAAGTTCCTTGGGGTCACGAGGGCCGTCCATGATCGGATCGCCAGCAGCGATCTCCTGGCCCTCGGTCACCTCAAGACGCGCCAGCGACGGCACCGGGTACTCGGCCTCGCTGCCGTCATCGGCCACCACGGTGATGATCCGGCCACGACCCTCGTCGTCGCCGATCCGCACCACACCCGAAGTCCGGCTGAGCAGCGCCTTACCCTTGGGGCTCCGGGCCTCGAACAGTTCGACAACACGGGGAAGACCACCGGCGATGTCCGACCCGGCGATACCACCGGTGTGGAAGGTACGCATGGTCAGCTGGGTACCGGGCTCACCGATCGACTGGGCGGCGATCACACCGACCGCCTCCCCCATCTCGATCATGCGTCCCGTCGCCAGCGACAGGCCGTAGCTGGCAGCAGAGATGCCCCGGTGGCTGTCGTCGGTGAGCGGCGACAGCACGCGGACGCGGGTCACAGCGGGGTCGTTGGCGAGCAGGTCCACCTCGGGTGCCCGGGCAACGGTGCCGGCCGGGAGGGTCACCGAGGCGGTATCGCCCGAGACCTTGACCTTGAGGGGGGTCTCGTTCCACGAGGCCTCTTCGCCGTCCCACACCAACGCCGTCCAACCCGACTTGCCGTCCTCATCGACGAACGATGTCGCCGGGCCTGAGACCTCAACGGCGTCGGCGAGAACCCGGCTGTACAGACGGGTCTCCAACCAGCTCCGCTTCCCGGGCTGGTCGGGGACGACACCCTCGATCCAGATGCCACGCACCGCACGACGGTTGCCCTGCGCGTCGGGGCCAAACGGATCCTCATCATTGATGATGAGCTCCTGGGCGACGTCGACGAGACGACGCGTCAGGTAACCCGAGTCAGCGGTACGAAGGGCGGTGTCCACGAGACCCTTACGGGCACCAGGCGTGGCGATGAAGTACTCGAGCATCGAGAGGCCTTCACGGAAGTTCGCCTTGATGGGACGCGGGATCATGTCACCACGAGGGTTGGCCACCAGCCCGCGCATACCGGCGATCTGACGCACCTGCATCATGTTGCCGCGGGCGCCCGAGCCCACCATCATGTCGATCGGGTTGAACTTGTCCGCCTTGAGCTCACGCTCCATGGAGCGCTGGACCTCGCTTGTGGCGGTCGTCCAGATCTCCACCTCTTTCTGGCGACGCTCACCGTCGGTGATGATGCCCCGACGGAACTGCTTCTCGACCTTCTCGGCCTCGATCTCGTGGCCATCGAGAATGGCCTTCTTGTCCGCCGGGGTCTTCACGTCGTCGATCGAGATCGTCAGACCGGAGCGAGACGCAAACTTGAAGCAGAGGTCCTTGATGGCGTCGAGCGCCGCGGCGGCCACGGACTTGTCGTAGGTCCGGGCGAGCCGGTCCACGACACGACCCATCACCTTCTTGTCGACACGCTCGTTGACGAAACCAAAGTCTGCTGGAAGCGCCTCGTTGAAGAAGATCCGACCGGCGGTGGTCGTGTGATACGTCGCCGCCTTGCCGTTGGCGGGGGTGTCGACCAACTCGGCTGAGCGGAACACGATGGGGGCGTGCAGGTCCAACTCACCTGACTCATACGCGCGCTCCACCTGATCGAGGCGACGGAACACCATCCCCTCGCCCTTGGTCCCCTCGTTCAACTCGGTGAGGTAGTACGCCCCGATGACCATGTCCTGGGTCGGTGAGACCAACGGACGGCCATCAGCGGGGCTGAGCATGTTGTGGGCGCTCAGCATCAGGACCCGACTCTCGGCCTGGGCTTCTGCTGACAACGGAAGGTGGACAGCCATCTGATCGCCGTCGAAGTCGGCGTTGAACGCCTGGCACACGAGTGGGTGCAACTGGATGGCCTTGCCCTCAACGAGGATCGGCTCGAACGCCTGGATGCCGAGACGGTGCAGCGTGGGTGCACGGTTCAACAGCACCGGGTGTTCCTTGATGACCTCCTCGAGGACATCCCACACCTGCGGACGACGCCGCTCGACCATCCGCTTGGCCGACTTGATGTTCTGGGCCAGTTCGGCGTCAACGAGCTTCTTCATCACGAACGGCTTGAACAGCTCGAGCGCCATCAACTTGGGCAGACCACACTGCTGGAGTCGCAGTGTCGGGCCCGACACGATGACCGAACGACCCGAGTAGTCGACGCGCTTGCCGAGAAGGTTCTGGCGGAACCGGCCCTGCTTGCCCTTGAGCATGTCGGACAAGGACTTCAGCGGCCGGTTACCAGGTCCGGTCACCGGACGGCCACGACGACCATTGTCGAACAGGGCGTCAACCGCTTCTTGGAGCATCCGCTTCTCGTTGTTCACGATGATCTCGGGGGCGCCGAGGTCGAGAAGTCGCTTGAGGCGGTTGTTGCGGTTGATGACCCGGCGATACAGGTCGTTGAGGTCCGAGGTGGCAAACCGCCCACCATCGAGCTGCACCATGGGCCGGAGTTCGGGTGGGATGACCGGAACGACGTCGAGGATCATGGCGCGCGGGTCGTTGATCCGACGGCCGTGGTCGTCACGACGGTTGAACGCAGAGACGATCTTGAGACGTTTGATCGCCTTCTGGCGCCGCTGGGCGGACAGGGGCTTCTGACCGGCAGGCGGGTCGATGGCCTCGCGCAGCTTCACCTCTTCCTCGTCGAGGTCGAGTTGGTCGATCAACTGGGCGAGTGCGTCGGCACCCATGCCGCCAGTGAAGTAGTCACCGTAACGATCGGTGAGCTCACGCCACAGCAGTTCGTCCTCGATGATCTTGCGCGGGAACAGGTCACGGAACTCGTCGAACGCTCGACGCACCATGTCCTCTTCCTCGTCGTAGCGCTCCCGCACCTCTTCCCGACGCTTGTCGGCGGCACGCTGGCGCGAACGGAGATCGGCCTCCTTGGCCCCGTCGGCCTCGAGCTGGGCGAGCTCGGCCTCGAGCTCCTCGGCCACCTCAGCGAGTTCCTTCTCACGATCGGCGTGGATGGCGTCGATCTCAGCCAGCATCTCCGCCTCGAGCGACGGAATGGCTTCGTGACGAGCTTCCTCATCCACCGACACGACCAGGTTCGCAGCGAAGTAGATGACCTTCTCGAGCTGCTTGGCCTTGAGTTCCTCACGGGGCTGGGTGCCCATGAGGAGGTAGGCCAACCACGAACGGGTGCCACGCAGGTACCAGATGTGGACCACCGGTGCCGCAAGTTCAATGTGGCCCATCCGGTCCCGGCGCACCTTGGAGCGGGTGACCTCGACGCCACAGCGTTCGCAGATGATTCCCTTGAACCGGACGCGCTTGTACTTGCCGCAGTAGCACTCCCAGTCCTTGGTCGGGCCGAAGATCTTCTCGCAGAAGAGCCCGTCCTTTTCCGGCTTGAGCGTGCGGTAGTTGATGGTCTCAGGCTTTTTGACCTCGCCGTTGGACCACGTGCGGATCGAATCGGCCGTGGCCAGACCGATGCGCAGCTGGGAGAAATCGTTGACGTCGAGTGTGCTCATGATCGTTCTCCTCAGCCCCGCTCAGCCTGACGGCGGGCGTCTTCTTCATCACTACCGCGTTCGGGACGGGACAGGTCGATACCCAGCTTCTCGCTGGTCTCGTACACGTCCTCATCCAGTTCGCTCATCTCAATCTGTGCGCCGGTCGAGGAGATCACCTCGACGTTGAGGCACAGGGCCTGCATCTCCTTGATGAGCACCTTGAAGCTCTCGGGAATACCAGGCTCGGGAATGTTCTCGCCCTTGACGATGGCTTCGTACACCTTCACCCGGCCGAGCACGTCGTCGGACTTGATGGTGAGAAGTTCCTGCAGGCAGTACGCCGCGCCATACGCCTCGAGGGCCCACACCTCCATCTCGCCGAACCGCTGACCACCGAACTGGGCCTTACCGCCGAGCGGCTGCTGGGTGATCATCGAGTATGGACCCGTGGAACGGGCGTGGATCTTGTCGTCGACAAGGTGGGCCAGCTTGAGGATGTAGACCACCCCGACCATGACCGGGCTGTCGTAGGCCTCGCCGGTGCGGCCGTTGAACAGCTGCATCTTGCCGTCGGGGCGGATCAGACGTCCGTTGTCCCCGTAGGACATGACGACCTCGTTGCCGTCCTCGTCGGTGCCCGCCCACTGCGACTCTGCAGCTTCGGGACGGAGATTGGTCAGCACCTTCTTGATGGTCGGGTGACGACCGGCGTCCTCCTCCTCATCCCAGTGGGCGCCGTCGAACACCGGAGTGGCCACCAGCTGAGCTGGCGGTGTGGTGGGACGGGTGTTGGATCCTGTCGGCAGGGTCGGCTCGTCACCAACCTTGTTGCCATCCACGTCCCAGCCCCAGCGCGCTGCGTACCCGAGGTGAGCCTCGAGGACCTGGCCAACGTTCATGCGGGACGGCACGCCCAAGGGGTTCAAGATGATGTCGACGGTGGTGCCGTCAGCCATGTACGGCATGTCCTCGACGGGGAGGATCTTGGAGATGACTCCCTTGTTGCCGTGGCGACCGGCGAGCTTGTCGCCGACGCTGATCTTGCGCCGCTGGGCAACGTAGACCCGCACCAACTGGTTCACACCGGGCGGCAACTCATGGCTCTCGTCACGGCTGAACACCTTGACGTCGATGACCTTGCCGGACTCGCCGTGGGGGACCTTGAGCGAGGTGTCGCGCACCTCACGGGCCTTCTCGCCGAAGATGGCGCGGAGCAGTCGCTCCTCCGGGGTCAGTTCGGTCTCGCCCTTCGGCGTGACCTTGCCGACCAGCACGTCACCGGGGCCGACCTCCGCACCGACGCGGATGATGCCGCGCTCGTCGAGGTCCGCAAGGATCTCGTCGGAGAGGTTCGGGATGTCCCGGGTGATCTCCTCGGGGCCGAGCTTGGTGTCACGGGCATCGATTTCGTGCTCGTGAATGTGCACCGACGTCAACACGTCGTCACGAACGAGCCGCTCGGACAGGATGATGGCGTCCTCGAAGTTGTAACCCTCCCAGGTCATGAAAGCCACGACGAGGTTCTTGCCGAGTGCGAGTTCGCCACTGTCGGTGGACGGCCCGTCGGCGAGCACGTCACCCTTGCGGAACTTTGCGCCCGCCTGACGGATGACCGGCTTCTGGTTGATCGACGTGTCCTGGTTGGAACGTTCAAACTTCGCCAGTCGGTACGACCGCTCACCAAGCTTGTCGTACTTCACCTTGAGCAGGCGCCCATCGACGTGCTCGATGACGCCGTTGTCGGCGGCCACGATCATGTCGGCGGCGTCGCGGGCCGCCCGGGCCTCGATGCCGGTACCGATGTAGGGAGCCTCGGCCCGAACGAGGGGGACGGCCTGACGCTGCATGTTCGCACCCATCAGGGCCCGGTTGGCGTCGTCGTGTTCGAGGAAAGGAATGAGGGCGGTGGCGACCGAGACGATCTGCTTCGGGGACACGTCCATCAGTTGGACTTCCTCAGCCGGCACGAAGGAGATCTCCGTAGTGGCAGCGAAGTAGACGTCACGCTCAAGCATCAACTTGAGGTCGCCAAGGGTGGCTGCCTGCGGCGATCGCCGCACCAGCACACGGTCCTCCTCGAAGGTCCCGTTGGCCTTGAGCGGGGCGTTGGCCTGGGCGACGACGTAGTCCTCTTCCTCGTCGGCGGTGAGGAAGACGATCTCGTCGGTGACCTTGCCGTTCTTCACGACACGGTACGGCGATTCGATGAAGCCGAACTCGTTCACGCGGGCGTACGTCGACAACGCACCGATCAGACCGATGTTCGGACCTTCAGGCGTCTCGATCGGGCACATGCGGCCGTAGTGGCTGAAGTGAACGTCGCGAACCTCAAAGCCGGCGCGTTCACGCGACAAGCCACCCGGGCCGAGAGCCGACAGGCGACGACGGTGGGTCAAGCCCGACAACGGGTTGACCTGGTCCATGAACTGGCTCAACTGGCTGGTGGTGAAGAACTCCTTGATGGCTGCAACCACGGGCCGAATGTTGATCAGCGACTGCGGAGTGATCGCCTCGACGTCCTGGGTGGTCATGCGTTCCCGCACCACCCGCTCCATGCGGGACAGGCCGATGCGCACCTGGTTCTGGATCAGTTCGCCCACCGAGCGGATTCGACGGTTGGCGAAGTGGTCCTGGTCATCGAGGCGGTATCCCGGATCACGCTTGACGAGGTGGAGCATGTAGGTGGCGGTAGCGAGCACCTCGGCGGGCGACAGCACCGACTGGTCCTGCTCCGGACGCTCGAGCTTGATGCCGAACACCTCTTCGATGCGGCCGAGTTCCGGACCGAGCTTGCGGTTCAGCTTGTAACGGCCGACACGGCTCAGGTCGTATCGGCGGGATTCAAAGAAGGCGTTCTTGAAGTAGGCGCGGGCGGACTCAACCGACGGCGGCTCACCGGGACGGGCACGCTTGTAGATCTCAAGCAGCGACTCGTCCTGGGTGGGAGCGAGGTCCCGGTCCTTTTCCCACTGGCCTTCGAGGAAGTCGAAGTGGGCGACGAAACGATCGAGGAACCCGGGGTGGTTCTCCTCGTCGTAACCGAGGGCACGCAACAGGGTGAACAGGCTGATGCGGCGCTTGCGGGCGACCCGAGCGCCGGCGGTGACGTCCTTGCCGGGCTTCTGCTCAACGTCCATCTCCAACCACTCACCGCGGTAGGGGTGGATGGTCCCGGTGACTTCCTGGTGCTTGGCGAGGTTCCGCAGGCGATACCGCTCACCCGGCTGGAAGATCACACCTGGCGAACGGACCAGCTGGGAGACGACGACGCGCTCCGTGCCGTTGACGATGAACGTGCCCTTGTCGGTCATCATGGGGAAGTCCCCCATGAACACCGTCTGTTCCTTGATCTCGCCGGTGGTGGCGTTCATGAACCGGGCCCGCACGAAAATCGGCGCGGCGTAGGTCATGTCCTTCTCGCGGCACTCCTCAACGGTGAACTTCGGCGGTGGCCGGAGGTCCTCGTCGGTCGGATCGAACTCGAGTTCGAGCTGGAGGGTCTCGGTGAAGTCCTTGATGGGGCTGATGTCCCGGAAGGTCTCGGCGAGACCCCGATTCACAAACCAGTCGAACGAGTCGCGCTGGACGGCGATCAGGTCGGGCAGTTCGAGAACCTCGTCAAGGTTCGCGAAGGAGTAACGGTCCCGGACGGTCGGACGTGCAGGCAAGGGTGACTCCTGGATTCGGGGCGGAATGGTTCAGGCGGCTGTCAGGACGCGAAAAAGCCCCGGAAGGGGGTCTTCAACGCAGAACAGGCAGCCACGGCAACTGGTCAGACTAGGCGGCCCACGCCACGAACACAACCCGGGGCGCCGTGGACCAATCCCACCGGCCGAGCGGACCTGGTTGCCGCGCCCTGACCGGTGAGGCCGACTGCCCATGGCCTCCCGACACCCCGAAGGGTTATGGACCACACTCCGGAACCGGGCGGGGTCACCTGCTGGCGCGGACGATAGGCCCGGGACCGACAGGGGTCAAGCATCCCCCACCCGGCGCAGGGTGAACCGATGTCCACCCGGACCCGCCCTGAAACCCACCAGCAGGTCATCGCCAAAGGGTTCAACTGCAACAAGGGCCCCGTTGGCCTGCACCCGAAGCGTCAACCCGGGGAGATCCCACCGGCCGGGGCCGACCATCGCCGGGCTCAGCGGCACGGCTCCGCCCGTCGAGACGAGGAACCAGGCGTCGGCAGGTCCCTCACCGTCGGGAGTTGTCCCAATTCGCAACATGGCGTCACCAGCGCGAGCTGACGTCGGATCGTCGCAGAAGAACCGAACGGATCCCACCCCGCAGAAAGACTCCGCCGTATCGACGGGCAACAGCCAGTGCACCGTTGCCGGGGCGAACTGCCCAGCAGCGGGCCGACCCGGCTCTCCCTCCTGCCCACCGAAGGCCAGGTCCGGCTCAAGCCATGCAGAGGCCGAACGGGACGGTTCCACGCCAATCGGTCGGTCGAGCGCTCGCACCCCTTCGAACCGGCGGAGGAACTCCACGGCGTCACGAGGGACCGGTCCGGCGAGCCGGGCGATGAGGGGGCCGACGAGCAGGTCGTGGCCATGGACGATTGCGTCGGTCGCAAGGTCAGGGACCGGCGCCTCGCCAACCCCGAACCCCGGGATCCACCACAACCCAACCATCGCCAGGTACCGAGTCATGTCCATGCCGTAGGTCCGGTCGAACGGTCCGATGACGTTGCGCATCCCGGCGTGGAAGAACATGGCGAGATCCATCCACAACTGCGCTTCAAGGCGTAGACCGTCGCGCTGGAGCATCTCTGATGCCGCACAGGTGCGCCACATGGCCAGGGCGAGCAGATCCATGCCGTAGTAGGTCGGTGAGTTGTACTCGTCGAGCGCACCGCAGCGGTCAAAGGCCTCAACCACCGCAGCGGCGAGGCGCTCACCCTCCCCGATGAGGCCCGAGTCCCCAGATCGGGAACCGAACTCCACCGCCACGAATGCGTGCATGAGGGCGATGTTTGAGTAGCCCGGTTGGATCCGCCCCTCAGGCTCACCTCGCACGGCGAGATCTATCGAGCGGTCGAGGCGGGAGATGAGCACCGAGTCGATCCGGTCGGCGTGGTGGCGCAGGATCACCAGGAACGTGCTGGCGATGAACTGTCGCCAGTTCGGGTCGTAATCGACCCATTCCCGCGCCCCGTCCGTCGGCTCAGGAGCCTCGGCCACACGGGCGAACGTCCCGTTCCACGGGGTCCCCGGAAGGTCGTACTGGTGGTTGAGGACAGCGTCGAGAACCCGGGTTGCCCGATCAAGGTCTCCGGGGCGTCCACGCTCGAGGAGACCGAACGCGTACCACGCCGACTGGGGCAGCAGATGCACGGTGCCGTCGCGCACCGCAGGCGCGAACGACCCGGCCGGGTTCCACAGGAGTCCCACGACCGGGTCGTACCAGCGATCGCCCCATGCGACCGCAACGTTCATCAGTTCACGGCACCGATCCTCAGCCGGAAACCCCGGTCGGGAAGGTGAAGATGGCCGTGCCATGACGGGTTGGTGTACCGGGCCGACCGTTGCCGACCCGGTACCCGACTACTTCAGCTCGACGGTGCCGCCGGCAGCCTCGAGGGCTTCCTTGGCCTTGGCGGCATCCTCCTTGGACACCTTTTCGAGCACCGGCTTCGGGGCGCCGTCCACCAGATCCTTGGCCTCCTTGAGGCCCAGGTTGGTCAGTGCACGCACCTCCTTGATGACCTGGATCTTCTTGTCGCCAGCCGAGGTCAGGACGACGTCGAACTCATCCTGTTCCTCAGCGCCGCCGTCGCCACCGCCACCGGCGGGTGCGGCGACACCGGCGACAGCCACGGGGGCTGCGGCGGTCACGCCGAAGCGCTCCTCGAACTCGCTGAGGAGTTCACTCAGTTCGAGAACGGTCATCGACGAGATGGCGTCGAGGATCTCTTCCTTGGTTGCCATGGTTCAACTCTCCTGTGTTGGCTCGGTCGTCTCGGCCTCGGCCGAGGGGGTTTCGGGTTCCTCGTCCGCGGCAGCGGCTTCGGCTTCGGTTTCGGGTACGGACTCAGCGGAATCGGTCTCCGCTTCGGGGCCGGCATCAACAGCCGGCTCATCGGCGGCTGGCGCCTCAGCGGCGGGCTCGTCGACTGGTGTCTCGGCGGCGGGTTCCTCCGCAGCAGGAGCCTCCGGCTCAGCGGGAGCGGGAGCACCCGGGGCACCACCCTGTTCGATGAGGGCGGCGAGGCCGTAGGCGAAGTTGCGAGGCAGCGCCTGGAGCAGCGAAGCGAACTTCTGCATCGGGGCTGCGAGGCCGCCGGCGAGTCGGGCCAGCAACTCCTCACGCGGTGCGACATCGGCGAGCGCCTTGGTGTCGGCCTCACTAAGCAGGCGGTCACCGAGGAGGCCGCCCTTGACCACCAGCGCCGGGTTGTCCTTCCCGAACTGCTTGAGGGCCTTGGCCACCGTCGCCGGATCAGCACCGTCAACGTCGGGGACGAAGGCGAGCGCAGTGGGCCCAGTCAGCAGGTCGTCGAGGTCATACCCGAGCTCGCGGGTCGCAATGCGCACGAGGGTGTTCTTGTAGACCTTGTAATCACCGCCCGCCTCACGCAGTGAACGGCGAAGTGCGGCGAGGCCGCCAACGTCGATGCCTCGGTATTCGGTCAGCAGCACTGCCTTTGACGAACTGAGACGCTCACGCACCTCGTCCACCACCGCAACCTTGTCGGGCCTTGGCTGGTCCATGCCACCTCCTCTCGAATCGTTCGTGTCGTTGTCGAATGTCGTCTGCCCTGTCGGGGAAACGACGCAGGGCGTCCGCAGCAGCGAACGCCCCGTGGTCATCACGATTCGAGGAGTTCGCCTCTTCAGGTGGAAAATCCGTTACGCCCTTGCGGGCACCTGAGGTCTACGGCGACCTGTAGTGCTCTTTAGTTGTGGCCGGCCAAGCCGGCGGACCCGTGAGCGTAGCCACCACGACCAGTGGCGGCCAATCCCACGGGGTTGGCCGGGTTCGCAGGGCCTCAGGCGGAGTCGGCCTCCTCAAAGGAGAGCGCCTGCCCGACATCGATACGGATACTGGGGCCCATGGTCGACGCAAGGGCAACCTTGCGCATGTAACGACCCTTGGCCGAGGCGGGCTTGGCCCGCTCAATCTCCTCGACCACTGCCCGGTAGTTGGCGGTGAGGGCGTCAGATTCGAAGCTGACCTTCCCGATGGGCACATGCACGTTGCCGTATCGATCGGTTCGGTACTCGACCTTGCCACCCTTGAAATCGGCGACGGCCTTGCCGACATCGGTGGTCACGGTGCCCGTCTTGGGGTTCGGCATCAGCCCACGGGGGCCGAGCACACGACCGAGCTTGCCCACCTGGGGCATGAGATCGGGGGTGGAGATCGCCACGTCGAAATCGAGGCGACCGCCTTCGACCTCGGCGAGCAGATCGTCGGCACCCACGAGGTCGGCCCCTGCGGCGCGGGCCTCGTTGGCCGCCTCACCGGCAGCGAACACCGCCACCCGCACGTCAGTACCCGTACCCGACGGCAACGCCACGGTTCCCCGGACGACCTGGTCGGCCTTTCGGGGATCAACACCGAGACGGACCACGAGCTCGACGGTCTCGTCGAACCCGGCCGAAGCCAGGCTGCGGACCAGCTCGATGGCTTGGTCGGGGGTGTGGAACACACCCGCATCGAAACGCTTCAGCGCGTCAACGTACTTCTTGCCCTTCTTCGCCATGTGAGGCTCCCTCTGTGGTTGTGACCCTGCAGGGTCGATCCGCCCGGGTGAGGTTCTCCCGGCCGCGGAGGTGGTTATCGAGTTAGACGACGACGATTCCCATGGACCGGGCCGTGCCGGCCACCTGGGCTTTTGCGGCGTCAATGTCGTTGGCGTTGAGGTCCGGCATCTTGATCTCTGCGATCTCGGTCAGCTGCGCATCAGTGATGGAGCCAACCTCCTTACGGCCGGGCTCCGTTGAGCCACCGTCAAGACCTGCTGCCTTGGCTACAAGCACCGAGGTCGGTGGGGTCTTGAGCTTGAACGAGAAGGACCGGTCCTCAAAGATCGTGATCTCACAAGGGACGATCATGCCCTTCTGCGCCTCAGTGGCGGCGTTGTATTCCTTGCAGAAGTCCATGATCGCTACGCCGTGTGGGCCGAGCGCGGTGCCGACCGGGGGCGCCGGTGTGGCACCTCCCGCCGGGATCTGGATCTTCACCAGGGCCGAAACCTTCTTCTTGGCCATGACGTGCTGCCTCGCAGACTGGATGGGTGGACTTCGTTCGAACGGACTGACAATGGTGCCCGAAGCCGGGTAGGGACCGCCAGTTGACGAGTCCAACCCTGCTGTAGCAGGCGATCAGAGCTTGGCGACCTGGCTGAACTCGAGCTCGACAGGGGTCTCCCGGCCAAAGATATTGACGAGCACCTTGAGCTTGAGCTGGTCCTCGTTGATCTCGACCACCTCGCCGGAGAAATCGGCGAACGGGCCTTCCTTGACGCGCACCGTCTCCCCCGCCTCGTACTCCAGCCGGGGTCGGGAACGCTTGACGAGGGCCTCCTCGTCAGCGGTCTCCACCTGGAGGAACATCTCGACGTCACGCCGGGGAAGCGGCGACGGGCGCGGCCCCTGGCCTACGAAACCGGTGACACCTGGGGTGTTGCGGATCACGAACCAGGAGTCGTCGTCAAGCTTGCAGCGCACCAGCAGGTAGCCGGGGAACATCTTTTTCTGGACGACGACCTTCTTGCCGTTGCGGAACTCGACGACGTCCTCCATGGGGATGACGACCTCGTGGATGCGATCATCCATGTTCATCGACGCGATTCGGGCCTCGAGATTCTGCTTGACCTTCTTTTCGTACCCCGACTGGGTGTGGACCACGAACCAGCGTCCGGGTCGGTCGTAGGGGCTCTCAACCGGTTCGACCGACTCGGCGAACAGGTCGTCCTCGTCCATCACCGAGAGGTCGGCCGCGACGTCCTCGGCGACCGGTGTCGCCGACAGTTCCTCGCTCACCTCATCGGGGCCACCCTCGCCAGCAGCGGTGGTCTGATCGTCATCGGTGAAGCTCATGACACCTCGAAGAGTTTGAGAACCAGGTTGGAGAACACCCAGTCCACGCCGAATACGAATGCGGTCACGATCACGAGCGTGACGAGGACCACAATCGAGTAGTTGATGGTCTCTGACCGGGTGGGCCAGGCGACCTTGCGGAGTTCGCTGCGAACCTCGCGCACGAACTGGCGGGCGCCAGTCCGCTGTTCGGTGGGAGCCGTTTGACGGGGGGCACGGCGCGTCCGGGTGGGCGCGCCCTGCTCGTTGATCTCCCCCTGCTTCTGCAGGAGTCGCTTCTGTTCCCGATTCATTGCCATGGCGGCGTCCTTACGCACATTGTGGAGCAGGGCAGGAGGGACTTGAACCCCCAACCGCCGGTTTTGGAGACCGGTGCTCTACCAGTTGAGCTACTGCCCTCTGCGGACCGCAAACCGGACCGAAGGGGCACGATAGCAAAGCTGCCCCACTCCCCCACAGGCGAGATTTCCGGTCCCCCACCAACGGGGTCACCTCGGGTCGTCCCGGCGGCGGAAAAACGCTCAGCTGGCGAGGCGCACCCGGCGCCGGGACCGGGAGGCGAACACGAGCGCCCCACCGGCCGCAGCCGCCGTTGCTGCGGCGGCGATTCCCCCGACGTAGGCGACTCGTCGGCCACGCAGAACGCTGACCATGGCCCCCTGCTCACCCGCCGCGCCGACCGCTGCGAGAACGTCGGTGAGCAGGCCCGGAGCGGGTTCGAGGAGTTCGGTGCGCACCGATCGCAACGTCCGCAACAAGCGTCGGTACTGCACCAGTTCCGCCTGGCAGCGCAGACACTGCTCCACATGGGCGCGTTCGTCACCGCCGAGGAGCAACCGTCCAGCGGCCACCTCACCAAAGTCACTCGTCACGTCATCACACTGCATGCGCTGCCTCCGTCCCTTGGATGGGGAACAGGTCGTCGCGCAACTGCCGGCGCGCACGGTGCAGACGCACCTTTGCCGCCGACTCGGAGATGCCCAGTTCGGCGGCGATCACCTCGTGAGGCATGTCGTAGAGGTCCCGCAGCACGACCACGGCCCGCAACTTCGGCGGGAGTCGGTCAACCGCAGCCCTGACCCGACGGTTGAAATCCGCGGCCTCGGCTCGGAGTTCCGGGCTTGCCATGGGTGCATCGTCTGCCACCGGGGCGTCGTCGAAGAGTTCGTCGTGGCGGTGACGTCGGCGACGCCCGAGGTGGGTGGAAGCGCAGTTGGCGGTGATGCGGTACATCCAGGTGCTGAAACGCGCCTCCCCACGGAAGCGCCGAAGCCCCTTGAAGGCCCGGATGTACGCCTCCTGCGTCACGTCTCGTGCATCCTCCTCGTTCCCGACCAGCCGGAACGCCAAGGTGTAGGTCTCGGCGTAGGTCTGGCGGACCAATTCATCAAACGCCCGGTGATCGCCCTGTCGGGCAGCGTCCACGAGCGCGGACAAATCAACCTGGTCTGATGATCGGACCTCGGACACGACAAGGAGGTTACGCGAACCATGTACCCCGGGTGCGATGGCGCCCGGGGCGAGGCTCAGCGGGTTTCCTTGTGGAGCGTGTGACGCCGCTCCCAGCGGCAGTACTTCTTGAGTTCGATGCGCTCGCGGTCGTTCACCTTGTTCTTCTTGGTGATGTAGTTACGCCGCTTGCACTCGGTGCACTCCATCGTCACCTGGATCCGCTTGTCGCTGGACTTTGCCATGGTGAATCCCCTGCCTCAGTTGATGATCTTGGTGACTCGGCCGGCACCCACCGTCCGACCACCCTCACGAATAGCGAAACGCAAACCCTCGT
>Ga0208084_1000022_pt1 | contig 36681 bp, 38 predicted proteins | sample LakMenEpi14Sep09_FD_150698 | JGI IMG/M metagenome (GOLD analysis project Ga0208084, IMG submission 150698) | Freshwater microbial communities from Lake Mendota, WI - 14SEP2009 deep hole epilimnion (SPAdes) | ecosystem: Environmental > Aquatic > Freshwater > Lentic | place: Lake Mendota, Madison... | reverse complement strand
CGGCGCCACCACGAGCGTCCGTTCGCTCCGCTCACTCCCACTCGCGCCACTACGAGCGTCCGCTCGCTCCGCTCACTCCCACTCGATTGTCCCGGGGGGCTTTGAGGTGACGTCGTACACCACACGATTCACGCCGTCTACCTCATTGACGATGCGCGACGACATTCGCGCCAACAACTCATGGGGTAGCCGCGCCCAATCAGCCGTCATGGCATCGTCGCTGGTCACCGCGCGAATGATGATCGGTCGCGCATACGTGCGCTCGTCACCCATCACGCCGACCGATCGAATATCCGCGAGAACGGCAAAGGCTTGCCAGATCTCGCGCTCCAAACCAGCCTCACGAATCTCTTCTCGCACGATCGCATCCGCTTCTTGAAGGATCGCAACTTTCTCACGCGTCACCTCGCCGATGATTCGCACTCCAAGACCCGGCCCTGGAAAGGGTTGGCGCCAGACAATCTCGTCGGGCAAGCCGAGTGCGGTGCCGACGGCTCGCACTTCATCTTTGAATAAGTCGCGCAGTGGCTCACACAACTGCAACGTCATATCCGCAGGTAGACCACCGACGTTGTGATGACTCTTGATCGTTGCAGAGCCGTCACGTCCGCCACTCTCGATGATGTCCGGATACAACGTTCCTTGCACCAAGAACTTCGCGTCGGTAATGCCACCAGTGTGGCGTTCAAACACCCGCACGAATGTCTCACCGATTGCCTTGCGCTTTGCCTCAGGTTCAACGATTCCTTGCAACTTGTCGAAGAACTCTTGGGATGCATCGACATGCACGAGTTCCATTCCCATGTTGCGCTTGAACGTCTCGACAACCTGGTCGCTCTCGTTCTTGCGCATGAGGCCCGTATCTACATAGACGCACGTGAGGCGTGCACCGATTGCCCGATGCACGAGTGCTGCGGCGACGGCCGAATCCACTCCACCCGACAAGCCACAGATGGCTCGCTCTTCGCCTACCTGCTCTCGAACCGCAGCGGTCTGGGTTTGGATCACAGAATCCGTCGTCCAACTCGGAGAAATCCCCGCGAGTTGGTGCAGAAATCGTCGCAACAACCACTGGCCGTGCTCAGTATGCATGACCTCGGGGTGGTATTGCACCGCATAGATACGTCGCGCATCGTTCTCGAACGCTGCCGCCGGTGCATCAGCTGTTTGGGCAACTACACGGAAACCTTGCGGCGTAGCTGACACTGCATCAAAGTGACTCATCCACACGTCAAAGGTTGCGGGCAGGGTATTCAGCAAGGTGGCGTCGCCCACACGGCGCAACACAGTGCGACCGTACTCCCCCTTCTCGCCGCGGGTTACCGAGCCACCAAGTTGTTGGGCAATCAACTGACATCCGTAACAGATGCCCAAGATCGGGATACCAAGGTCGTAGATGCGCGGGTCAAGCGAAGGGGCGCCATCCACGTGCACGCTCTTGGGGCCACCCGACAAGATGATTGCCGCCGGCCTGCGACGTTCGACTTCAACTGCGGTGATTCGATGGCTCACAATCTCGGAATGCACATTGGCTTCACGCACACGTCGCGCGATCAATTGCGCATACTGCGCGCCGAAGTCGACAACAAACACTGTCGCTTGCGGGTCGGCCATCGTACGAATAACGGTAGTTCCGACCCGGTCACCTGACAGACTGAAAGCACGATGCAAGACGAAATGTCAACGACTGACACCACGATGTACGTGTACCCACTCGAGGGTGACGTGGACGACTGCATCGGCCTGCTTCCAAGGCCAGGTTGCGGGATTGAGCCCACGCAAGCCGGAGACAGGGGTGGCGCCCTTCAGTTCGCAGTGTTCGGGCTCATTGTCATCGGCCTCGTCGTCGTGTTTACGGTGGTGTTCCGAAACGTGCTGCGGCGTGATCGTGAACGCGCCGATCGCATTCAGTAACGAACAGTTTCTTCATGCGCGCCAACCAACGACTCGTCGGAATCACGCTTGCGATCGTCTCGTGTTCGCTGTACGGCATCAACCCACTGTTCTCGGTGAACGCCTACGAAGATGGAGCCAACAGTCGTGGGCTCATGGTGTCACGCTTCCTCATTGCGGCACCGTTGTTGCTGGTCTACCGACTCATGAGCGTGCGAGGTGCAAAGTGGCCGCGTGGTCGCGACCTCGTTGAGATCTTCCTCTTCGGATACCTCGGGTTCACGTTTCAGTCGTTCTTCTACTTCGGAGCCATTGAGCGGATGGATGCCGGACTCGTTTCGGTGATCTTCTATTGCTTCCCGATCATGGCGGTGCTCGTCGCCTGGTGGCTGCTGAAGCACAAACCGAGTGGTGTCATCGGGGCTTGTCTGGTGGCAACCGTCATTGGTGTCTCACTCACCGCCGGCGAAGTAGCTGCGGGCGAGACCGTCGGAATTGCACTTACACTCGCCGGCGCGCTGACCTACACGTTCTACGTAGTGCTCTCTTCGCGAATCATGCCTCGATACGACGGCGTCACAGGGCTCACCATCATCCTCTTCGGCGCGATGTTTGGATGGCTCACTCTCTGGATGTTTCGACCATTCGGCATGGAAGTTCACTTTCCGCAAACCACTACCGGCTGGCTGAACGTCGCCGTGCTCTCCACCTTTGGCACGATTGTCGCGATGGGTGCATTTTTCGCCGCCATGAAGCGCGTTGGACCAGGTCCGACTTCTGTTGCCTCAACGTTCGAGCCAGTGGTAACGATCATCGTTGGCACGTTGTTCTTGGGAGAGCGCCTTACTGGGCGCAGCGTCATCGGCGCAATGCTCGTGGTTGGCGCTGTCGTCGTGCTGACGCTGAGTGAGGCTCGTCGCGACGCAGGTAGCCTCACTAACGCAACACCGGGAGGTGCTGCGCACAACTGAAGTGTTCTTGCAGGGTTGGGTGAAATTCCCTATCGGCGGTGAAAGCCCGCGACTCCCCCGCTTCACAGCGAGGGACTGATTCGGTGAAACTCCGAGGCCGACGGTCACAGTCCGGATGGAAGCAGGAAGAGATGAGCGACATCGACGAACAATCGATGCGCGAGGCGGTGCTCGTCGCCGCCTCTGCGCGACTGACGTGCCGACCCAACCCGTGGGTCGGAGCAGTGCTCGTTGCCGCCGACGGCCGGCGATTCAACGGTTTCACTCAGCCAGTTGGTCAGGCCCATGCCGAAGTCCAGGCTTTGCGGAGTGCCGGCGATGCGGCTCGCGGCAGCACGCTCTACGTGACGCTGGAGCCCTGCAACCACTTCGGTCGCACACCACCATGCACGGAGGCCATCGTTCAGGCCGGAGTGTCACGCGTGGTGATTGGCGTGGAAGACCCCGATATCCGAGTTGCCGGGGCTGGCGTTCGTCGACTCCGCGAAGCGGGCGTTCGCGTCGACGTCGGTATTGCAGCAAAAGCCGTGCACGACCAACTTGCTCCGTACCTTCACCACCGCCGCACCGGTCGACCGTACGTGATGCTCAAGTTGGCAATGACGATTGATGGATACATCGCTGCAAAGACGGGGATGGGTGGCCGAATCACTGGCGACATTGCCCGCGACCGAGTGCACCAACTGCGCGCAGAGAGTGATGCCATCCTCATTGGGGCCGGCACCGTGCGCGCCGATGATCCTCTCCTTACCGTTCGCCATGCCGACGGCCCGTCACCGCGGCGCATCGTGCTTGGCCGAGTGCCGTCAGATGCACGCGTACAACCGTGCACGGAGTGGACGGGGTCTCTTCCTGATCTTCTCGACATGCTCGGCGGCGAAGGAGTTCTGCAGTTGATGGTGGAAGGCGGGGCGAAGGTCGCGGCAAGCTTTCACGAGGCGCGTCTCGTCAACCGCTACGTGTTTCACATCTCCCCCGCGATCATGGGTGGAGGCGACGCCGTGCCCGCATTCGCCGGCGACACCGCGTCAACTCTCGCCGACGTCTGGCGCGGTCAACTCGTGTCGACGCAGGCACTGGGCGACGACGTTGAAGTCGTCATCGAGCCTGCTGCCACCCACGACACCAATCGTCTCGACCACAGCGACACGAAGAACACGGAGCAACCATGAGCCCTGCAAACAACCCGCAACACGATGTGTTTGCGCCTATCGACGAAGTCATCGCAGCAATCGGTCGTGGCGAGATGGTGGTGCTCGTCGACGACGAAGATCGTGAGAACGAAGGCGACCTCATCATGGCGGCACAGCACGTGACTGCAGAGAAGCTCGCCTTCATCATCCGCCATACCTCGGGAGTTGTGGTCGCGCCACTTACCGGTGAACGCTGCGACGAGCTACGTCTTCCGATGATGGTCGACCACAACACCGAGAGTCACCGCACGGCATTCACCGTGTCGGTCGACTTACTCGCCGGCACGACCACTGGCATCTCGGCCTCCGACCGCGCACTTACCATTCGGGCACTCGCTGACCGAAGTGTTGGGTATGAAGCGTTTGCAAGACCCGGACATGTGTTTCCACTACGTGCACGCGAAGGTGGCGTGCTGAAGCGTGCCGGTCATACGGAAGCTGCAGTTGACCTCGCACGACTTGCCGGATGCGAACCTGCAGGTGTCATCTGCGAGATTCAGAACGATGATGGCAGCATGTCTCGCCTGCCACAACTCATTGAGTTTTGTAAACAGCACGGTCTCTTGCTTTCTTCAATCGCTGCACTCGTGGATTGGCGTCGCCACAAGGAACGCCTCGTCGAGCGCATCGGTTCAGCACGTGTGCCGACGGAGTGGGGCGAGTTCGAGTGCGTGGCGTACCGTTCAACGCTCGACGGCATTGAGCACCTCGCGTTCGTACGTGGCGACACGACACTCGAGGAACCATTGCTCACTCGCGTGCACAGTGAGTGTCTGACGGGAGACGTTTTCGGTAGCCGTCGTTGTGATTGTGGCGATCAGCTCGCAAGCGCCATGGCGATGATTGAACGTGAAGGTCGCGGGGTGCTCGTGTACCTGCGCGGGCATGAAGGTCGCGGTATCGGTATCGGACACAAGATTCGTGCCTACTCGTTGCAAGACGAAGGTCTCGACACCGTCGATGCCAACGTGCAACTCGGTCTGCCTGTCGACAGCCGTGAATACGGCATTGGTGCGCAGATTCTGGCCGACCTCGGCGCGCGTGCGCTGCGGCTTCTGACGAACAATCCGGCAAAGTACGGCGGCATCGCGGGTTACGGTCTGAGTGTCGTCGAACGCGTTCCAATCGTGACTGCGATGACGCCGGAGAACCGCAGCTACCTGACCGCCAAACGTGACCGGCTCGGCCACCTTCTACAACCCACAACTGGAGAAAAAACATGAAGAAGCCCAAGTACGAGTCGTTGCGAGTAGGCATCGTCTGCTCAAAGTTCAACGAGTTCGTTGTCAACGCCTTGCTTGATGGTGCCAAGCGTGGTCTCGCCAAGCACGGCGTGAAGGACAAGAACGTCGAAGTGTTCTGGGTGCCCGGCGCCTTCGAGATTCCTCTCATGGCGCGCCTTATGGCCGTTTCATGGAAGTACGACGTGCTCATCGCGCTCGGTGCCGTGATTCGCGGTGAGACCGCCCACTTTGAATACGTCGCAGGCCCGTGTGCCGAAGGCATCATGCAGGTGCAACTCGAGACGCTTATTCCCATCGGGTTCGGCGTTCTCACCGTCGAGAACGTCGAACAAGCTGCGGCTCGCTCGCGGCCCGACGACACCAACAAGGGTTTCGAAGCGGCAGAGGTCGCTCTCGAGATGATCGCCACGATGCGTAGGTGGAAGTAGCGAGTCCCGCATCTTGGTTCTGGGCGTAGCCCCGCTGAGCCGTCACCACTGCGCGCGCGCCGTGCACACAGGTGCTCCGAGGAATGTGTGTTCCTTCGGAGGTACCTATGCGTCGATTCGTCGCATGCTTCTTCGCAACAATGCTTGCTGCGTCATTCTCAGACGCAACGCCCGTTGCCGCTTCAGCTACAGCACCCCGTGGTGCAATCGGTGTGATTCCAGGTTCACCTGATCTGGCAGTGCTCGACCGACTGGTGTTCTCGACACCCCTTGCTCGGTTCCGCGTCGAGCGCGCACGAGCCAAGCGCGTTCATCGATGGCTGATTACCGCAACTGACGGCTGTACAGCTCCTCTCGTCGGAAGCACTGGGCGGTCGTTCGACTTTCGAGTCGCGTGCGAGCGACACGACCTTGCGTACGCAAACTATTCGACTCTCTCACGACTGAATTTTGGTCTTTCATGGACTGCGGAGCTGCGCGCGAGAGTTGACGACCAGTTCCAACGCGATCTGCAAGAGTCATGCCTGCGCCGTAAGCACAGCGAGCGATTGCGATGTGATACGTGGGCAGTCGTGTTCTTCCATGCAGTGCGGGTCGCGGCTGGTCCGTGATTCTTCGGGGCGCGTGATGTTGCGGGGCTCGCTATGCGCGATGCATGAGCACGAGCAGGATCAGCTCTTGCAGCATTCGTGCGGTGGCACCCCAAATCGTTTCGTCATCCAAGTAGAACATTGGCACTACGGTTTCGCGATCGGCGAACCGCCAGTGCTCTTGCGCGTAGGTGTCGGGTCGGATGAGTTCGCTCAACGAGACACTGAATACTCGATCGACCTCACCGTTCAATGCGAAGCGATCAGGAACAGTCGTCAGTTCAACTACGTGCGGTGTGATGTGACTGCGGCTCGAAATCGTGCGATGTGCCGCGAGTTGACCGAGTATTGCCGCATTCGATGCGTCGATGCCGATCTCTTCACGCGTCTCTCGGAGCGCTGCTTGCACTGACGTTTCCCCCGGTTCGATTCGACCACCCGGAAATGCGACCTGTCCCTTGTGCGAGGTGAGCGACTCCGACCGGCGAGTCAACAAGACGTGCGGCTCATCATCAGCAACAAACAACGGCACCAGCACCGCCGACGGCTGCGATCCTTCTGCAGGAAGCATCGACACTGGATCAGGTCGAAAGTGTGCGACCGAGTTTCGAACTGCCCGCATGTCATAAAGAGCTGACGTGTCGAGTCTCGACCACGGAGCATGCGAGAGTTCACGCCAATCGGCGGGGCGTGGGAGTTGCTGACGGCCACCCGCACGGCGTTGCGGGTTCGACATTGTTAACCGTGGTTACGCCTTCGGCTTCCAGCCGCTCGCGACGAGTTGTTTGATGACCTCATCCAGTCCGGCGGTCTTCAGCGAGGCAAGCGTGCGGCCGGGTTGCTCTTCACCCTTCTCCCACTTCTCCCACGCGGTATGGATTTTGGCGAGGTCCGGGCCGGGTTTGTCGAAGGTCATACGGCGAGCCTAACGATGAGTAATCACGAGTCTCATAGCCTTGGCATCATGCGGACCAAACGACGCAAAGCGATTCGTGCAACGGTCGTTGCGCTGGTAACCGCCTGCACGAGCATCGTCGCTGCCGCACCCACGAACGCGGTCATTGGCGGCACCTCCGCTCTTGGCAATACCGCAGTTGTGCGCATCCTCAACGGAAGCAGTTCGTGTAGCGGTGCACTCTGGACGAGTCGCATCGTGGTGACGGCGGGCCATTGTGTCGTTAACTCGTCGGGCACCGTGACCACGAACCCAATTTCAGTCTTCGCACCCGGAGTAAACACGCAACAGTCATCGCAGACGGTGTCGCAAAGTCAAATCATCGTCGTCGACGGCTTTCGTAAGTTCAGTGACTTCTCCCAGCCTGACGACATTGCCTTCGTCGTGTTGTCGTCGGAACTCTCGGGTGGCAGTATCTCGCGTCTCGCAACGGTTGAGGAAGTAAGCGTTTGGTCGCGTGAAAACCGCATTGTCACCTTCCTCGGTTATGGACGCACGTCACCAAGCGGACCCTCGTCGCCCACACCGAACCAAATCAATCAACCTCTCAGCTTCGGTTCGCCCTGGCCGGGTTCGTTCACGGCGAGCCAGACAACGTCGACTGGTATCTGCTCGGGCGACTCAGGCGGGCCTGTGATCACCCAAGTCGGCAACGAGATTGTCCTCATCGGCATCAATTCCGCCGCATCGGGCCCCTGCTCGCCATCGAGCCGCCCCTCGATGACTGGTTTTGTGCCGTCGGCATTTCCGGCACTCGTGAACCTCGCACTGAACGCGACCAGCTCAGTGGCCTTGCCGGTCGTTACTACCGCCAGTGCAGTCGGCGTACGCACCACTAGCGCAGTCTTGACCGGCACTGTCATTGCAAACAATCTGCTGACCACCACGTCGTTCACGTACGGACTCCAGCCCGATCTCAGTGGCGCGACCACAACGATTGAAGCCACGCGAGTGTCAGGCAGTACTGCGACGGCATTCGAGGCCGCCGCAATCAACTTGATGCCTGGCACCACCTATTACTTCCGAGCCAACGCGACAAACCTCGCTGGCACAGTGTCAGGTGCCATCACGTCGTTCACCACGCTTGGCGGTCTGCCCGTCGTGACGACCGGTGTCGCAACCTCCATCGCTTCGGATTCAGTCGTCGTCTCTGGCACGGTGAATGCCAACAGCGCTTCCACGCAAGCGTTCTTTCAACTATCGACAGTCGCTGACTTTTCTGCGCTGGTTGGAACGATCGTCGCGGGTGATGTAATCGGCGAAGAGACCGCCTCGCTCTCGGCGAGTTTCGCCGGGCTGGTGCCGGGCACGACGTATTTCTGGCGGGTGGCAGCAACGAATGCAGCGGGCACGACCGTCGGCGAGACGATGTCGTTTGCGACGCCGCTGTTTGAACGCCAAACCTCAATCAGTGCTTCTGCGCTGCTCACCACGCTGGTAGTTGACCGCACCGACGTGAGCAAAATTGTCGTTGCTCCAGTCGCAAAGTCGAGACAACAGTGCTCGCTGAACCCGCGCAATAACCGATTGGTACTCAGCAAGTCGGGCACTTGCCGCGTGCGGCTGACGTTGACCAAACCATCGGCAAAGATCGTGGCGTTCTATAACTTGGCGATTCGATGACCGACCACACAGGCAAGAGTTTTTGGTGATGCCCAGCAACTTTGCAGCCAGGCCCTACGAATTGATTGCCCACACCACGCGCAGCGGCATCGTCGAGTCACAGCACTTTGGCGCAGTTGTCGCGCTTCATCAAGACGGTTCGGTGGCATTCAGTGTCGGTGACCCGAATGTGGTCATTTATCCACGTTCCTCGATGAAGCCGTTGCAGGCCACGGCGATGGTTGAAGCAGGGCTCACTCTTCCATCGAGGCTTCTTGCGCTGGTGTGTGCAAGCCACGACGGTCGACCTGTGCACCTTGCTGCGGCACAAGAAATACTCGCTTCTGCGCGGCTTACGGAATCTGCACTTGGTAACACACTCGACTACCCGCTCGATGAAACCGAGCATGAGCAGGCAATCCGCGAAGGCAAACAACGAACTGCGCTGCAAATGAACTGCTCGGGCAAGCACTCTGGGATGCTCGCCACCTGCGTTGCTGCTGGATGGCCCACCGACGCGAGTTACTTGTCGCCGGATCACCCGTTGCAGCACCACATCACCGCCATGATTCCTTCGCTCGCTGGCGAGCCGGCAGCGCACATTGGCGTCGATGGATGCGGTGCACCAGCCCACGCGATGTCGCTCATCGGTCTTGCCCGAGCGTTCCGCACGATTGCCACCGCCAAGCCCGGAAGCGCCGCACATCGAGTGGCTCAGGCGATGACGAGTCACCCAGAAATGGTCGGCGGCCCGACGCGAGATGTGACGCTGCTTATGCAAGGAGTCCCGGGCGCAGTGGCCAAAGACGGAGCCGAGGCCGTGTTTGCTGTCGGGCTTCCCGACGGGCGGGCAGTTGCTCTCAAGGTGAGCGACGGTGCGAATCGTGCGCGACCGCCAGTGATGCAAGCAGCACTCGAGCGCTTGGGGGTCGACCTACAAAAGGTCGACCCGGCGACGTGGGATTCCCCTGTGAAGGGGCACGGTCGCCGGGTCGGGTTGTGCGTAGCGGCTGGGCCGCTCGTTACATCCTGAATCCTTTGTTGATCATCGAGATCGCTGCATCCTTGACCGGAATCATTCCGTAGATGATGGCGCCGTTGGCGACCCAGACCATCCAGTCATCCGAGAAGGACAAGCCCCAGTTGGCGGCGAGGTTCACATCGGTGAGCCAGACCATCAAGATGCTGATGATGAGGCCCCAGTGCGCCCCGACGACCGGGATCTTGGCGATGACTCCATGGAGGCTGACAAGGCGAAGGACCGAGTCGATGACCGACACGACCGCGCCGAGCAGGATTGCTGCCAGGAGAAGTGCTCCGAGGGTGTACATGGTGGTTGTTCTCTCTTTCTGTCAGCACCATTGCTGACGAATTCCACCTAAGCGCAAACGCACAAACAAAGTGCGGATGCCTGCCCAAATGGCGTGGTTATTGGGCCGAAGCCAGCGGATGCGCTCGGTTACGACGCCAGCATCACTGCCGCGTCGCCGACGGTCACGCGACCGGGCCGTTCAACTCGGGCATATAGCCGGCTGCCGTCGGTGCGTTCGTGGCTCATGCGCTCATAGTCCCCATCAGCAAACCAGCGGGCATTTTTATTGCACGGAATCGCGTACGCGGTGATCGTCGCTTCAACGTCTCCCAGTCGAATGCGTTCGCCTGGACGCCAAGCGGACCAGTCAACACCACGAATCGAGATGTTCTCCCCCGCCGATCCGGGTCGAATGGGGTGGCCTTGCGCGGCATGGCCGGCGACCACTTCACTGCTCCAGAGACACAACGCCTGCCACGGTCGACCGTGGTGGACTCGGGTGGCTTGCCGGTCGCCGAGCACGCCTCGAAAACCGATCTCGACGCTGTCAACTGCCGTCTTTGGCACTCCACCATCAGAAAGAAAGAGTCCGGCAACAACGCCGCGCGAACTCGCCTCATCACCATCGCGCTTCGCTACAAGTCGCGACTCCCGAGCGAGCATGGCGAGCGTGCTCCACATCTCGCGCAGTGCGTGCTGCACTGCAGCGGGGTCAGCGTGATTGATACGTTCTGCTGCTCGTTTGCCGAGCGCTGTCACACGAACAAGCGGTGCGAGTGACGCGTCGTCATCGCGTGCGAGAGGCACGAACAGGCGGGCGAGATCTTCGGCGGCTCGCCGCTGTACATCGAGAGAAGCTGATCCACCATGCACGTGGTGGCTCCACAATTCACCAAGCAGTTGCAGTGTGCGATGAGCATCGGTGCCTTCGTAGGTGTAGTTGTCGACAGAGACTGATGAACGTGCCATACGAGTCACGTCCCCAAGTACTTGCGCAGATACGAACCACTGAGTGCGATTGCAGCTGCAGCATCGTCGAGCACTTCGCTCATGCCGAAGAAGGCGTGGATCTGTCCGTGAAATCTCACGACCGAAGCTTGTACACCTGCGGCGGCGAGCCGAGCCGCGTACTGCTCGCCCTCGTCGCGCAGCGGGTCGTATTCGGCGGTGATGACGAGTGTTGGTGGTGATTTCCTCAACAGTGATTCGTCGCTGAGTAGCGGTGAATACATCGGGTCGTGCTTCTTTTTCTCGTCGCCTTGTAGGTAGTGGTCAATGAACCACTTCATGGAGTCTGCAGTGAGCAGATATCCCTGCGCGTTCTCGCGGTGGCTCTCCTGCCCGAGGCGCATATCGGTGGCTGGGTACACGAGCAACTGAAAAACGGGCTTCAGTCCCGCGTGCATCGACACGATGGCGGCGAGATTGCCACCGGCCGAGTCTCCACCGATGGCGATACGTGCAGGATCGACGCCAAGTTTCTTTGCGTTCGCAAATATCCATCTCGTTGCGGCGATGCAATCTTCATGTGAGGCCGGGGCTGGATGTTCGGGGGCCAGTCGGTAGTCGACCGCAGCGACGCTGCATTTGGCGTCGCGTGCCAGTTTGCGGCAGATGTCGTCGTGGGTATCGAGGTCACCGATCACCCAGCCACCACCGTGGTAATAGATAAGGAGCGGAGCATTGTCGGTGGTGCTCGAGCGATACAACCTGCAGCGCACACCGTCAGCGTCGAAATCGTTGATCTCCGGCAACTGCACGGTTGAGGGCGTCCGCATTGCGAGATAGTTGGCGCGACCCGCCTGCGGTGTCATCTCGTGCAACGGTGGATTGCCGAGTTGCTTCATGAAGTCGAGCACCGCGGCGGTTTGTGGGTGAAGCGCCATTCCCCAATCTTGGCAGGCGGTAGCGTGACGCGCACCAGCGCTCGTAGCTCAATGGATAGAGCATCTGACTTCGGATCAGAGGGTTGGGGGTTCGAGTCCCTCCGAGCGCGCCACGTGACTGAGGGCGCAGGAAGCCCCGGTGATTCGACCGCTTACAACTCTGGTGTGCGCGGTGGTGTGGTGCGGCGAGGGCGGAGTGCTTCGAAGATGGTCGCCAGTCGAATGAGCGTGGCATCCGCGTAGGCAGCACCGGCAAATGTGAGACCGAACGGCATCGCGATATCGCTCGCCGTACCCATCGGCACCGTGACCGTCGGAATACCGAAATGGCGGAAAGCGAGGTTGCCCGTCGCCACCCACACGCCGTTGCGCCAGGCGATGGCTGCCGATGTGGGGTTCTTGTCGGCATCTGACGGTGCGATGTCGACGAGCGTCGGCATGACCGCTGCGTTGACGCCGAGACTCTGCATCCACTCTTCAAAGTCAACACGTCGAGTCGTTTCCAAGGCTTCAAGTCCGCGGCGCAACAGTTCGGCCTGCGCCCCGTGGAACGGGTCGATGATGCCGTCCCTACGTGCGCGGGCAACATATTCCGCGAGGTCGACATCAAGATCGGTAGTGAGTTGCTCGAGCGTGTCTTCAGGGTGTCGTGGGAAGATTCGTGAGCCATCGACATCTGCGAGGCGGCTCAAACCGGTTTGGGCGTTCAACTGGAGAAACGCGTCCCAGCCCCACATCGATAGTTCCCACAACTCGAAGTCGAGGAAACCATCCGGCACGATGCCGCGGTTGAAGATGCTCGGTGCTCCGGGGCGATCTGACTCGTAGTTCGTCACCACTGGGAAGTCAGTGTCGATAACTTCTGCGCCGGCAGCGACGAGGTCGGCACGAGCTGCTCGCCACAATTCGAGCATCGACGGTCGCGGCTCGATGCGCGCTCCAAGAAACTGACCGATGCCAGCGCCGGTGCCCTGCTGCGGGTCTTCGCCGATGTACATGCGCGGCACCGCGAGACGAACTCCTGCAAGCGGCTTCGACTCCCCAGCTCGCCGGCGTGACGCCCGGTACTCCTCGACAAAGGATCGAGGCCGCACACTCTGCGGATCGGGCAACTTCACCCACGGTTGTATGCGCCAGAAGTCTCCACTCGTGTCAGCGTCGACCGTGACCAAGACGTCGAGCACTTCACACATGTCAGCCATCGTGCGTGTGTGTGGCACGACAACATCCATCGTGGGGATGAGTGGCCAGTTGCCACGCGTGGAGATGAGCCCACGCGATGGTGTGTACGCGCACAGCGCATTGCACGACGCAGGTGCACGACCACTCGACCAGGTTTCTTCACCTAACCCGAAGGCGGAGAAACTTGCCGCCGTAGCGGTTCCAGAGCCGTTCGACGATCCTGACGCCCATGCCGACGTGAGGTAATCGGCGTTATACGGCGACTCGGCGCGACCGTACACACCTCGCTGCATGCCACCGTTCGCCATCGGTGGCATGTTCGTAAGGCCGATGAACACACAACCCGCATCGCGCAACGCGGCGATGGAGAACGCGTCACGTGCAGCGATGAGCCGTTCGAACGCCGGCGAGCCATTGGCGACCGTCATCCCCTTCACCATGTACGAATCCTTCGCGGTGAACGGAATTCCTTCGAGCGGTCCGCGACTCTGGCCGGTGGCGCGTCGACGGTCAGACTCTTGCGCTTCGCTCAACGCATGTGGGTTGACTTCAACCACCGAGTTGAGTCGAATGCCGTTTCGGTCGTATACATCGATGCGTCTCAGATACGACTGAACGAGTTCGACGCTCGTAATCGCACCGCTCTCTAGTGCAGCTCGCAACTCGGCGATCGTCTTCTCGACAACGGGGTACGTGCCAGCCGCTTGCGCCGCAGTCACCTCAGACCCCACGACGAGCACGACGACGAGTCGGGCCGACGGTGCGAACAACGATCTCTTCCAGCAGCTTTGCATCGATGTTCCAGTCAGCCGGCAGCTTGATCGTCTTCTTGTTCTGTTCGTACCCCTTGAAACGAGCCACCATGTGTGCGCGCACGTCATCATCAAAGATGCCGAGCAGCAAGTAGCTCTTCATTGCCGACACACCGAACACGTACGTGTCGCCCACCTTCAGCATCGGATGATTCCACGCGATGACCACGTCGGCGTCAGGGTGTGCCTTGCGAGCCGCGGTGAAGATCTTTGCGATCGTGGCACCACGTTCGTCAGGATGCTTCGCCACATACTCCGCCAACGTGGAGAACCTGCGCGATGACGTTGACCCACGGAAGTACATCACGATGGCATTCGCATGCGTTCGGCTGAAGCCGTGGCGACCTTGCAAAAGTGCCATCTGATCGGCATACGGACGGCCGCGCAATGGCGTGAGCAGTTTCAACCAATGTGATGCAGGCTTACCGTGCTTCTTTTCAATAGCCGGGAAGAACGACGATCGCTCGGGGCTCTTGCTTGGCTTCTTGGAACCTTCTGACGGCACGTCGGAAGCCTATGTTGGAAGCGATGAGCGATTCGCGAGGGGTTGTTGTCACCGGTGGTGCTGGCGGCATCGGGTCGGCGATCATCGACCGATTTCGTTCTGCAGGCTGGAAGTGCTGTTCGATCGACATCTCACCGGCGAAGCTCGACGAACGATCATTCACCGTGCAGGCAGATGTGCGCACCGCCGACGCGTGTCGACAAGCGGTTGCAGAGGCAGCACGGCTGCTTGGTCGGATTGATGCCGTGGTGAACGCGGCCGGTGTCTGGTACGAGGGTGACACCGCGGACACCACCGAGGCTGACTTCGACCGCGTTATCGACGTGAACTTGAAGGGAACCTACTTCGTGTCGGCTGCAGCAATCCCACACCTCGAAACGACGCGTGGCTGCATCGTGAATATCTCAAGTGATGCGGGAATTCAGGGCAACTCTGGCGCCGCTGCATATTGCGCGTCAAAGGGCGGCGTGTCAATCTTCACGAAGGCCCTCGCACTTGAGCTTGCTCCGAAAGGTGTGCGTGTCAATGCCGTGTGCCCGGGCGACGTCGATTCACCGATGCTGCGAGGTCAAGCCGAGAACTTCGGCAACGACAATGCACAGCGCTACTACGACCGACTTCTCGCTGGGTATCCGCAGGGGCGCACTGCGCGTTTCATCACACCGAAAGAAGTTGCGGAGTTTGTGTGGTTTCTCTGTCAACCAGACGCAGCAGCAATCACCGGAGCAAACCTTTCAATTGACTTCGGCTTGTCGGCCGGCGTCTTTCCGCGCGACGACACATAACGTGATGGGGAACGACGCCGCCATGAGAACTGATCCGGACAAGTTGAAGCTCTTTTCGTTCATTCTGTTCAGCAAGTTGGAGGGCGCCGTCACCTCGGGCATGGTGCACCTCGGTGACCGTCTTGGTTTGTACCGCGCACTTGCCAATGCAGCAGAGCCACTCACCAGTGCGCAACTTGCTGCCGCCACAGGGTTGCATGAGCGCTGGGTGCGTGAGTGGGCGTATAACCAGGCTTCGGCAAAGCTCATCTCCTTCACGTCGTTGCGGTCACACCCGCCGATGATCGACGACGACATGTTTTTTCTCTCTCCCGAACAACGTGCCGTGCTCGCCGATGAATCACACCCAGCGTTCGGCATGGGCATGTTCCACCGTCTGCCACAGACCATGGAGTCGTTGAAGCGTCTGCCAGACACCTTCCGCACTGGGCTCGGTCACGACTATGACAGTCATGGTCCAGAGGGTGCGGTCGGAATTGAACGAAGCTTCGAACCGTGGAACTTGGCCAACCTCGTGCCCACCGTGATTCCCGCGATTCCGGGTCTCTCCGAACGCCTTGCTGCCGGCGCGGCGGTGGCCGACGTCGGGTGCGGCGCCGGTGGCGCGGTCTTGCGCATGGCTCGCGAGTATCCGGCGAGTCGCTTCGTGGGTTACGACATCTCAACGTATGCACTCGCTCGCGCACATGAACGTCTCGCTGAAACATCACTGACGAACGCTCGTTTCGTCGACCCACGCACCGAGCCACTGCCCACCGACCACAGCCTGCACTTTGTATGCACATTCGATTGCATTCATGACATGACGCATCCAGCGACAGTGATGAGCACGATACGCGGTGCGTTACGTGATGACGGTGTGTGGCTACTTGTCGACATCAAAGCTCACGATGGATTCGTGATGAACGCAGAGAAGAACCCGATGGCGTCGTTGATGTACGGCGTGAGCGTGATGTCGTGTCTTTCGTCGGCAATGTCAACCGCGGACGGTGCTGGTCTCGGCACACTCGGGTTGTCAGCAGCCACTGCTGAGGCGATGACGAGAGCTGCAGGTTTCACTTCGTTCGAGCGGCTCGATATCGAGCACTCAGTGAATGCGTTCTACGCGATTCGCCCCTGAGAAGTAGCGGCAGCAGCTGACATTGCTCGGGAACGGCTACCCGAGTGCGGTGGCTGCTACGGCTCGACGATGGGGAACCCCATCGAGAATGTGTCGAGGTTGCCGAAGATGGTGATGAGTGCCGCTGCGTCACCGCTCAGTAGCACGGCTCCTGCTTTCACCGCGTCAACGAACGTGGTGTCTTGCAGCACGATGTCGAGGAACTTCGAACGAGTGAGTGTGACTGATGCAGCCGCATCTGATGTGTGAACTCCGCGAGTGGAATACATCGTTCGGTTCGACACGCCCAGCACCCACCGCTCGTCGGGTGTGCCGACAAGATCGGTGAATGTCCAGTTCGTCGCCAGTGACACGCCGCCGAGCTTCTCAGACATCGTTCGTACGGCGATGGTGTCAAACACTTGGTCGACGGTCATCTCGCGCACGAGAGCGCGAGCGCGCACATTGGGGTTCGGATTGGCAGGTGGTCCTTGCCGGAGTTCCATCGCCCCCATCAAGTACGCGTTGCGGAACGTTGACGACTCCGCTTGGTACCCGAGCTGTTCCAGTGCCCGTGCCTGCAATGACCGAGCCCTTTCATTGGTTGGCTCAGCAAACACCAGATGGTTGACGAGCTCGGCAACCCAGCGATAGTCGCCACTATCGAATGCTTGTTGCGCATGCACGAGCAACGCGTCTGCACCACCCGCCAACTCGACGTAGCGCTTGCCAACTTCTGCAGGCGGCAGTTTGTGGAGGTTCGCTGGGTTGCCGTCGTACCAACTGAGATACCGCTGGTAGACCGCCTTCGAGTTGTGCACGAGGTCGCCGTAGAAGCCACGGGTGTGCTCGTGTTGCTGAAACTCTTCGGGAAGCACGAGTTCTTCAGCGATCTCAAGCGGCGTGTATCCCTTGTTCGCTAGGCGCATCGTCTGGTCGTGCATCCACTTATAGAGGTCGCGTTGCAGCACCAGAAACTCGCATAGGTCGTTGTTGCCCCATCTTGGCCAGTTGTGTGAGGCGAACAACACTTCGGCAGCTGCGCCGAACAACTGGATGCTTTCGTTGATGTACTTCGACCAGTTGAGTGCGTTACGCACCAAAGCTCCGCGGATGGGCACGAGGTTGTGCATCGTGTGCGAGCAATTTTCTGCCATACACAGCGCCTTCAAGTCTGGGAAGTAAAAGTTCATCTCAGCGGGTGCTTCGGTCTCGGGTGTCAACTGGAAGACAACACGTACGCCATCGACGACGAGTTCCTGACCGGTGTGAGTGATGTCTTCGGTTGGCGCCAGAAGCGTTGGTGGGCCAATTGGCACCGAGTTGCCGAGACCGCAGTCGACATGGCCTCGCGGGCCAGGTGGCAGCAGCGGTCCGAATTGATACGTCGCTCGCCGCGCCATCGCGGGCCCGGCAATGACGTTCTCGCCGATGGTTTCGCGCATGAAGTGTTCGGGTGCGATGATGCGACAGCGACCCGCATCAACTTCGGCACGATTGGTCACCCCAAGCACACCGCCGAAGTGGTCAGCATGTGAGTGCGTGTAGATCACCGCGACAACCGATCGGCGTTCGACCTGCTCGTTGATCAAACCAAGCGCTGCGCGGGCCGTGTGCTCGCTCGTGAGCGGATCGATGACGATCCAACCTGTGTTGCCGCGGATGAACGTGATGTTCGAGATGTCGTAGCCACGTACCTGCCATACATCGTCGACGACCTTGAACAACCCGTGATGCGCGTTGAGCACGGCATGACGCCAAAGATTCGGGTTCACGGTCTCGGGCGCTGGGTTGCCGTTGCGCAAGAACTCGTAGGCGCCAATGTCAAACACGCGCCTGCCCTCAGGGCTCGTGATGACTGGTTCGCTCAACGAAGCAATATGACCGCGGCGAGCCCGCTCAAGATCGGCGGGATCGGGAGTCCGCCGACCTGCAGCTTTGTTTGCTTCTACGGTGTGGGTCGTCGCTGCGTGCGCAGTGTGGTCATTGTGACGCTCGGTCGCTGCACGGTTGGTGCGGTCGTCGCTCGCCACGCTCGGAGACTACCGAGCGGACGTTTTTCAATGCTCAGTGACGTCGACGGCTTGCAACGCGAATCTGGGGCTCTGGCCTCGGTTTATCGGCTCGAGCCTCGTTGACTCGAATCCACCGCTCCCCAGTGTTGTCACCTGGTCGTCGGGAATATCCCCACCACCATGATTGGCGACGTCGTTGTATCCCCCACCACGTCGCCCCGATTACCCAGATCAACAGCAGGAAGAACAATCCCTTCGTACGGTCAGAGGCCCCAAGCAATAGCGCGAGTGAAGTGAGACCGAGTACATCGACCATCAGCCCGACAGTACGTCGGAAACACAGAGTTGTTTCAAAGTTTTCGCGGAAAACAATTCCTTAACGAACGAAGATCGTTCTCTTCAGCAGCGTTCGGTACTGCTCATTACTGACAGACCAGTCACCGAGTAGGTCGTTGTATTGCCAATTGAGATTGAAGATGTATACGTGCAGTACCTCTCGGTCGAGTTTCACGCCATCCTTTAGCCGCGAGTCGATATCGTCCATCACCGCGTTCAGACGCATGCGGCGCGAACGCAGACTCTCTCCGAGTTTGGCGCGAAGGATGGGGTTCGTCCCGGCTACGGCAAGCACTTGGCTGCGAATCGCGTGTTCTTTGGGGGCCGCGCTTCCGTGCGGAGGAGGCATCACCTCGATCACATCATCCTCGGTGAGTGGACCAGTGCCGTGGAGTCGCTCCTCTACGAGCGAGAGCATCTTCTCGAAACTTTCTTCGTAGATCTGCAGCAGCACTTCCGCCAACAGCCCGTCACGACTCCCGAAGTATCGGTACATCGACGTAATCGAACATCCAGCTTCTGCCGCGACTCGCGCGACGCGCATCCCGAGGATGCCGCGAGCAACCACTTCTTGGCGGGCGGCGTTCAGCACTCGAGCTTCGGTCGAGTCTGTATTGAGTGTTCTCGTTGGGACTGATTCGATGATGTGAGACTAATTTCTCGCTGAACTGATTCGTGTTGGAGTCGAGTGAAAACTTTTTCTGGCACACTGAACTCTGTGATTCTGGCTCGCCGATGCCTGCTTGTGTGCTCGATATTGGTTTTTGCCGTTGGATGTTCGTCTGAATCGACCTCGTCTCCTGCTGAGAGCACCGTCCAAACGGACGAGCCCAACCCGACCACGACGGCTGAGCAGCCGAACTCGCAAACGAGCGTCGTCGTACCCGAGGGTTACTCGTCAATCTCTACTGATGACAATCGCACGCGTATCTACAGGGTGGTCGACTTGAGCAACGGAGAAGAAGGCGTCCCGATGGTGCTCGTGTTGCACGGTTTTGGTGGTTCTGGGACGGCGATGAGTTCCTACACGGGAATCGAATCGGCTCTCACCGAAGCTGGTATCGACGCCGTGGTGGTCTACCCCGAGGGCACTGGAGCCGACACCGGTTCGCCGCAGTCGTGGAATGCCGGCGGCTGCTGTCCGTTCGCGATGTTCGAACCCGTCGACGATGTCACGTTCTTTTCGCGACTAATCAACACCGTCGAAACTGACTACTCAACCGACCCGAATCGAGTGTGGGTGGTCGGACACTCCAACGGCGGAATGATGGGGTACCGACTCGCCTGCGAGCTCGCCGAGAAGATCTCTGCGATTGGTGTCGCCGCAGGTGCACTGATGATCGACTCGTGCACACCGACTCGTGCGGTGAGCGCGTTGCATCTGCACGGCGAACTCGACACAGTGGTTCCACTCAACGGTGGCAACGCTCTTGGCATCGTGTTTCCGTCGACTGGCGAGTCGGTTGATCGTTACTCTGCGGCTATCGGGTGTGCTCCCGCCGCTGCATCCTCAACCTTCGCTATTGATCGAACGTGCGGCACTGCACGCGTGGCGCTCGTGACCGACGCCAGGTGGACGCATGACTGGCAGGCAGACTGGTCGAGGCGTTTCGTCGAGTTCTTTGCTGCCACCTCTGGCGCGTGAATCACTGCTCCGACGTGTTGCGGCGACCAAACGGGTGACGCACCCGCGAATACAAGCGATACGCCCGGGAAGATTCAAGCGCTCGCACCCGCTCTCGCGCACGGTCACGCTGCTTGGTGAGCTGCTCAATCTCACGTTCTAACTCGCGCATCTTCTTGTTCATCTCGACAAGTTGCAGATGCAGGTCGTCCTGACGGCGGCGTAACACCTCGAGGTCATTCACCGCAAAGCTCCGTTGCTGCACGGCCTGATCACGCTCGTCTGTCAGCGCCTTGCGAGCATGAACGAACTCGGCGACCTTGGCCTCGGTGTACTGACTGAAGTCCTCCAATTTCATCCGCAAACCATGCGCCTCTTCGAGCAGGTCGGCGATGAGTTGGTCGCGTTCGTCAGTCGATTCAGTCATTGCGCCTCCCCGCAAGCGTAGGTCGCTCAGCTCTGGGCACTTGGGTCTTATCGTCTCGAGGTTGCTGGTGCCGGTTCCGTTGGTGGTTCGTAGAGTAAGAACGATGATCGTACGCAAACGACTCGTCGTCGCCGTGGTTGCGGCACTCGGCATTGGGGCAGTCACCGCCGCATGTGCCCCCGCAGAGAACGCCGACACCATCACACTTGGATTCACGCTCGAACCAGTGAGCCTCGACATCAGCGGTACTGCAGGTCAGGCAATCCCACAGGTACTGCTCGACAACGTCTACGAGGGTCTCCTGCGCGTTGATGACGACGGTGGCATCGTGCCCGCCCTTGCGGAGAGCTACGAGGTTTCCGGCGACGGGCTCACGTACGACTTCGTGCTTCGTGACGCGATGTTTCATGACGGACAGCCGCTCGTTGCAGAGGATGTGGTGTGGAGCCTTTCGCGCATGCTTGACGACAAGTCCACCTCGTTGCTTCCGACACAGCTCGCACAGTTCGCCCGGGTTGAGTCAGTCACTGCCGAGGGTGACAACCTGGTGCGACTCACGCTCAGCGAGCGCGACAATGATCTGCTCTACAACCTCACGCAGCGCGGCGGCGTGATCTTCAAGAAAGACTCCTCTGACATTGCTTCCGTAGCGAATGGCACAGGTCCCTTCGTCTTTGCCAGATGGGATAAAGGCAGCAGCATCACGCTCGAGCGCTTCGACGAGTATTGGGGCAGACGAGCCGACACGCAGACGATCGTGTTCCGCTACTTCTCGGATGCTTCCGCCCTCAGCAACGCACTATTGGCTGGCGACATTGACGTGATGACCACCGTTCAGTCACCCGAGATCCTCAGCACCTACGAGTCGCGCGACGATCTGCGCGTACAGAGTGGCAGCACCAACTGCGAAGTCACCTTGGGCATGAACAACTCGCGTGCGCCGTTCAACGATGTACGAGTTCGCACAGCGGTGCGACAGGCTCTCGATAAAGACGCGCTCATCGAGGCCGCATGGGGTGGATATGGAACGCGCATCGGCAGTTTCGTGCCACCGACCGACGAGTGGTTCGAAGACCTCACCGACATCGCGCCATACGACCCAGTGGCGGCACGCGAGTTGCTTGCCGAGGCCGGGGTGGTGTCGGGCACCGAGGTGACGCTCGACGTGCCGCCAATCAACTACGCCACGAACTCAAGTGAGTTCATCGCGGCAGCACTCGCCGAAGTGGGTCTACGAGTCGAGATCACACCTGTGTCGTGGGAAGAGTGGCTCGATCGCGTGTTTACGAAGGCCGACTATGACCTCACCATCGTGTGTCACATCGAGCGAAATGACATGGCGATCTATGCCAACCCGGACTACTACTTCCGCTTTGACAATGCTGAATACCAGGGTCTCATTGCGGCGGCCGCCTCTGCTGCCAACACTGATTCGCGCAACGAGAGCCTTCGTTCTGCCGCCCGGCTTCTCTCCGAGCAATCAGCGAGCGACTGGCTCTGGCTCATCCCCAACTTGCAGGTTGCGGCTCGAGATGTCGCAGGCGTCCCGCGCAACTCCGTCGGCGACTCGTACTACGTCGCTCGACTCGAACGCGTCTAACCGAGCAGCGCAATGAGCGGCGTCGTGCGCCGACTCGTCACTGGCGTCGCTGGAGTATTGCTCTCAACCGTCGCAATCTTTTTGTTGCTTCGCGCTCTGCCGGGCGACGTGGCTACCGCACGACTTGGAACTGACGCCACACCCGAGGCGCTGGCCGAGTTGCGGCGTGAGTACGGCTTTGACCGACCGCTCGTCATGCAATACCTCGACTGGCTCTCCGATGCAGCCCGTGGCGACCTTGGTCGCTCGCTCCTGTCTGGTAGTTCAGTTACCGACGACGTCGTTGCCAGGCTCGATGTGACGTTGCCACTCATCGGAATCTCAACTCTGTTGTCGATCGTCATTGCATCTGTGGTGGGTCGGCGAGTGGCGTTGCAACGCCAACGTAAGCGCTCGGTGATGACGATGGCGGTCATACAGCTCGGCCTCGCTCTACCCACGTTCATCATCGCGATCGTTCTCATCATGGTGTTTGCCGTGCGATTCGACGTGTTTCCGGCTGGCGGATTCCCGACTGCCGGCTGGTCATCAATCGGGGAGTCGTTGCGTTCGCTGACGTTGCCGACACTCGCACTGGCTGCCGCACAAACAGCGATGCTGACTCGCTTTGCTCGATCTTCTGCACTCGATGTTGCTGCCTCGGATGCTTTTCGCACTGCTCGTGCAGCGGGGCGCAGCCGACGCGAGGCCCTCCTGACCGCAAGGCGACTCATCGTGGCGCCAGTACTCACCGTTGCCTCGCTTCAAGTTGCGACGCTCGTGACCGGTGCAGTGGTTGTGGAGAACGTGTTTGCTCTCCCCGGACTGGGTTCGATGCTCGTTCGAGATATCGCCAATCGTGACTATCCAAAGGTGCAGTCGGTGTTGCTTGTCGTTGTACTCATCGTCTTTGTAGTTCGCGGTCTCGTGAATGTTGTCAACGACAGACTCGATCCGCGGCGGTTGTCATGAAACACTCTCTCGCGCTCAAGATGCGCCGCGGTCAATCACCGTCACTGGTTGCCGGTCTGGTGATTGTTGGCCTGCTCGGTGGTCTCGCCTTGTTGTCGGTCTTCTGGACGCCCTACGATCCGCTGGTAACTAACTCATCGGACCGTTTCGCCTCGCCGACGTGGCGCCACATTCTGGGCACCGACCAGCTCGGCCGTGACGTGTTGAGCATCGTTATCGAAGGCGCTCGCACGTCGTTGCTGGCAGCCCTCGTTGCCACCTCAGTTGCCATCGTGATTGGCACCACTCTGGGGATTTTCTCAGCAGTTGCTTCACGGTGGATTGACGGTTTTGTGTCGGCGATGGTGACTGCAGTAGTTGCTCTCCCCGCACTCTTGTTGGCGCTTGTGTTTGCGGCGGCCCGCGGCCCTTCGACCGCGACAGCGGTGACTGCAATTGGCATCGCAACCGGAGCCTCCGTCGCAGCAGTGACTCGGTTTGAAGTGGATGGCATTATGCGTGCACCGTTTGTATTGGCGTCACGCTTTAGCGGTGCATCAACGACGCTCATCGTGCGACGACATGTGTTGCGAAATCTGGCGCCCACCCTGGCCGTGCAGTCCAGTGGTGCGGCATCGATTGCCATCATCGCCGAGTCGACACTCTCGTATCTCGGTCTCGGCACTCCACCACCTACGCCTTCGTGGGGTCGAATGTTGTCGGCAACCCAGCAGTACCTGCTCGTTCATCCACTGCTCACCCTCTGGCCAGCAGTGTTCGTGTGTGTCGCGGTGCTGGGCTTCAATCTGCTTGGTGACGGCCTGCGTGAGCGACTCGATCCAACGCTGACTAACTACCGTTGAGGTATGCGCATACCGAGAAAGCTCCCTCTTGCGGTCTCAATTGCCCTGGTTGCCAGCATCGTCTTCGTGCAGCCTGCGAACGCAGTCGTGCAGTGGGAACTGATTGACGACCCCGTCTCACTCGGAATGACTGGTGTCTCGCCACACGTCGAGAAAACGCCAACTGGTGACCGAGTCTGGCGAAGTGACGGTCCGAGCGGCACGGTGGTGAGTCTGTGCAACGATGCTGGATTGTGCACGGCAGAGGCGTTCAGCACCGGTGCGGGTGGGCCCATCAACGATGTCACCATCGCGCGCACTCGGAGTGGTCAGTTGCGCGCCTACTTCAAGCAGGTTGAACCGTCGACAAACACACAAGCCGTATATTCCGCGCCTTGCAATGACGCCAACTGTCTCTCACTCGGTGCAGCCACGCTCACTACCACAGCAATGCGCGTATCGAGAGAGATTCGTGCGTGGGGCGTTCCGGATGCCGTGGTACTACCCAACGGCGACATTCGCATCTACATCGTGGAGCAACCCGAAGGCGGCAGTTGCACGGAGAAAATCGCGTCGTACACCTCCACCGACGGCATCTCATTCACCAAAGACCCTGGTTGGCGCCTTGAAGGTGGATTCGTGGACACCGAGGTGCTGCGCATCAGGGGCGGCGAGTGGCTGATGATTCTCGCCGACATCGCGTGTACCGCTTCGCGTAACCAGAAGCTGTTCGTCTCGACGTCAACGGATGGTCTCACCTGGACGCAACCTGAAGTGCTCACTGGTAGTGGCCCCTCGCGACTCGACCCGACTGGCTATGAAGTCAGCCCGAACGTCTTCCGGATCTACTACTCGGTTGGTGGACCGAACAATACGTTTACGGTGCAGCGCGCCACGCTTCGCATCAAAGACACCGCCAAGGGCGGCGGAGTCGGTGTGACGAACACGCCGAAGGTGACCACTCCTCCCGCCAAAGCCAAGACCATCACCTGTGTGAAAGGCAAGACGGTACGCAAGGTCACTGGCGCAAAATGCCCGGCAGGTTTCAAAAAGAGATAGAAGCGTGTTGCATCTCATCGCCGCGACCGTCGTCTTGACGACGATGACGGTGGGAGTGCCAGCGATGAGTTCGATGGCCCAGACATCGAGCGCTAGCGACGAAGTTCAACCTGACTCGCAGCGAAAGAAACGTTCTGAGTGGGTGTACACGTTCCCGGTAGGTGGACCAGATCCGTTTTACCCGCGCGACCATCTCAACTACCCCGCCGCTGACATCACGAACTGCCGGCGCCTCGTGCGAGCCCCGATTTCTGGGGTGATCTTCGACGTTCGCCGTGTCGACAAGTGGGACAGAAAGACTGACGATCCAGGCACGCGTGGCGGTCTCACCATCACACTGCACGGTGATGATTTCGTGCGCTACTACTTTTCTCACTTAGGGCGACTCATGGTGAAGAAGGGTCAGCGAGTGGAAAGTGGGCAGAAAATCGGCACTGTCGGTGATTCAGGAAACGCCAAGGTCACGCTCTGCCATCTGCACTTTGGAATCTCTCGTATCTGTCCAATGTCTGAGCAAAATCTCTTACGGGGCGAAATCTGGCCACAGAAGTACTTAGATGCCTGGAAGAAGGGCGTCAACCTGTCACCAAACCAAGAGGTGCAGCGCAAGACTCGCCGCGAGCCGGCAGCATGCCTCGAAGCTGCAGCGGCGCAACGTCGCGGCGGCGACAGCTAAAGCGACGCACCAAGCGTCTAGCGGTAGTAGGGGTTTGATCCCGTGGTGTGGTCGGTGAGGTCGCGAACACGAGTAATCGTCTTCACCTGCTCGGTGACCATGGATTGCACACCTTCCAGCATCGTTTGCTTGCTCATCGAACAACCGTGGCAACCGCCGCCCATCGTGAAGTAGGCGGTGCCCTCATTGTCGTGGCCGGCATATGTGACGAATCCGCCGTGGGCGGCGAGCATCGGGTTCACCTCTGTGGCGACGATCGCTTCCACTTGTGCTGAGGTCTCATCGTCACGCACCAAGCCGTCAATGACTGGTGCCTTTGGGCGGTTGGGGTTGCGCAGCACGAGACCCGACTGCTCGTTGTAGTCGAGTTCAGCTCCGCGCAATGAATCCACATCGCTCTGCGGGATGATGAACTTGAAGCCATCAATGGTTCGTACTTCATCGGTGAAGGCCGACTTCAGAAATTCCTCAAAGACGAGGTCGTAGCGGAAGTCTTCTCCAGGCTTCGACATGATTGATAGGCGTAACCCCAACTTGGCTGCGTCGGGTTCGGTGTCGCGTAGTTCCTTCAGCTTTGCGAGCGCAGCAACAGTGACAGAGATAATCGTGTCGCGTGGCGAGTCGGCGGCGAGTGGAGACGTCTTCTGCGTGTCGCCAGACTGAATGAACGGCGAGGTCTTGGTCTCCGACACGCCCCGCAGGCTACTGAGCGATACCCGCTACAACTGCCCCATCGAGCACATCGATGCAGTATCGCCGTTAGTGTTTTGGTCACAAGCACGGGGAGTCCGAGGTTCGTCGGACTGAGAGGGTGGATGCCTCCACCGACCCGCAGACCTGATCTGGGTAATGCCAGCGGAGGGAGCGACATGAACGACAGTGACGCATCTGATCGACGAAACTTCGTGGTGCTGCTCGGCGGCGAGATCAGTGATGTCACCACAATCGGGGTGCTGCCGAATGATGCGAGGGTGATTGCCGCCGACTCGGGTCTGCATCTCGCCAATGCACTCGGCTTGGAGGTCGAAGCCGTCGTCGGAGACATGGATTCGGTTGATACAACCGCTCTCGCTGCAGTAGAGGCACTCGGCACGAACGTGCTGCGATTCCTGCCCGACAAAGATGCGAGCGATGCCGAGCTCGCCCTCAGTCATGCAGCATCGCTCGGAGCATCGCACATCACTGTCGTCGCTGGGCGAAGCAATCGACTCGACCACGAACTCGGCAACTTTGCGGTGCTGTTTCTCGAAGAACTCCGAAATTGCGAGGTCGAGCTGCGTCTGGCGGGAGCACGGGTCTTTCGGCTTGATGCACACGATGGTCAAGCATCATCACTGTGTCTTGACTGCCTACCTGGTGATGTCGTCGGTTTGCTGCCATTCGGTGGAAACACACATGGCGTGACAGTGAGCGGACTTCACTGGGCTCTTTCGAATGAATCACTTGCGGTCAACTCATCACGCGGCATCAGTAATCGTGCCGTGGAACATGAGGTATTCGTCTCAATCGAGTCCGGGCGCCTCCTCATCACCGTCACCAAAGGAGCACAAACATGATCTCGCATCATCACAATGGTGGGCGCTTCCTCGCAACGCTCGCTGCAGCAATCTTCGTGCTCGTCGGGTGTGGTCAGAGCAGCACGAGTCAATCGACCGACTCAACTGCGACTATCACGGCCGACGGGCAGGAATCCATCACGATCACTCTGCTTGCTCACGACTCGTTCACTCCCACTGATGGCATCTTCGACGAGTTCACCGCGGAGACTGGCATCAGCGTTCGAATTGTGCGAGGCGGTGATGCCGGCGCTTTGGTCACGAAAGCGGTCGTCACTGCCGGCAACCCAGAAGGAGACGTGCTGTGGGGCGTCGACAACACGCTTCTCTCTCGGGCAATCGAAGCAGACGTGTTTTCGCCCTACGTCACCATGCATCAGGGTGATCTTGATACTGATGCTGTCGCACTCTCCCCCGACGGATACGTGACCCCAGTTGACTCGGGTGATGTGTGCGTGAACTACGACAAGCAGTGGTTCGCCGAACGAAAACTTGCGCCACCACTCACCCTGCAGGCGCTCACCTCGTCGACATACCGAAATCTTCTCGTGGTTTCAAACCCGCTCACATCGTCGCCTGGTCTCGCCTTCATGCTTGCCACGATTGCAGAGTTCGGTGACGAATGGTCACAGTGGTGGGCGACGTTGCGACAAAACGGTGTACTTGTTGTCGACTCGTGGAGTGACGCCTACTACGGTCATTTCACGGCTGCGTCTGATGGCGAGCGCCCCATCGTGGTGAGCTACGCAACGAGTCCGCCTGCTGAGGTGATCTTTGCAGATCCACGACCCAGCGAGGCACCAACAGCGGTGGCAGCCCTCACGTGCTTCCGCCAATATGAATTTGCCGGAATCCTCCGCGGAACGAAACACGAAGCTGCCGCTCAGAAACTCATCGACTTCCTGGTATCGCGACGGTTTCAAGAAGATCTTCCGCTCACACAGTTCGTTTGGCCGATCAACCGCACTGCGACTGTGCCGCAGGAGTTTCTCGACTACTCCCTACGACCAGAAAACCCACTCTCCCTCGACCCTGCGACCATCGCCGCACGCCGCGCGGAGTGGCTGGATGAGTTCACTGAAGTCGTGCTGAGGTGACCTCCGTGTCGAGAATGCAGCCTTCGGCGGTGTTGCCAGTCGGATGGTTAACTCTCTTCGTCGTGGTGCCAATGACAGCACTGCTCTCGAGCCACGTCGTGATCTCTGATGTCACACGCGTGTTCTCGCGAGGGTCTACATGGGACATTGTTTGGTTCTCGACCTGGCAGGCATTCGCCAGCGTGATGCTTACATTCATCGTCGCAATGCCCATTACGTGGATCGTCGGTCGATATCACTTTCGTGGTCGACTGATCGTTCGCGCTGTCGCATCCATCGGATTTCTCCTGCCTTCAATCGTTGTGTCAGCCGGATTCCTAGCTCTGCTTCCTGATGCGATGGACATATCTCTGGTGGCCATCTTGGGTGCGCATGCCTACTTCAATGTCGCGGTGGTGTTGCGTATCGTGGCGCCACGTCTTGAGTCGTTTGACACACAGCTCATGTGGGCGGCTCGCTCACTCGGTGCAACGCGCGTTCAAGCAATGAGTTCGATCTGGTGGCCCGCCATGCGAGGTGCAGTCACTTCGGCAGCCGGTGTCATTTTCATCTACTGCTTCTCTTCCTATGCCATCGTGCGCACCCTGGGAGGCCCAACTCGTAACTCGCTAGAAAGCGACATTGCACTTCGTGCCTACGCAGTAGGAGACATCGGCGGCGCAGTGGTGCTCTCTCTCTTACAACTGGCCGTAATCGGCGCCGTACTCATCATCGGGCGCATCATCACTCGTGACATTCGGGTTGGTGCACGACGAACTCGCATGACATCCAGCAGTCTCGTCGGAGGTCGTCGAGCCGCCGCTGGTTGCATCATCGTGGTCACCATCTCCGGCGTGCTCGCCCCACTCATCGCACTTGCAACACGGTCGTTCAGGGTCGGTGAACGCTGGTCACTGTCGGGCTGGCGTGCAGTGTTTTCTGGTGATGTTGTCGGATCCACATCACCGCTCCAATCACTGTGGTCTTCGGCCAGAACTGCAGCGATTGCTGGTGTGATTGGTGTCGTGCTTGCCACACTGATGTCACATGCGATTACTCGACTACGTAGTTCTGGTCGTTGGCTTGATGTCATCTCGATGGCGCCACTGGCCATTTCTCCGGTCACACTCGGGCTTGGACTCATCGTCACCTTTGATGAGGGCTGGTACGACTGGCGTGGCGAGTGGTGGTTTGTGGCGGTGGTACACACCATCGTGGCGTTCCCGCTTGCAGTGAGAGTGATGGTGCCGTCATGGCGCGCCATCTCGCCTGGCTTACGCGACGCTGCAGCAGTGCTCGGTGCGTCGCCTTTGCGGCGTCTATTCAACATTGAGCTGCGTCTCATCTGGTCATCAATCATCGCTGCAAGCGGACTCATCGCAGCGGTGTCACTCGGAGAATTCGGTGCAGCATCAATGCTCTCGCGCAGTGGTGCTGAGACGCTGCCCGTCGCAATCTCACGACTCCTTGCGCGCACCGGAGATACGGTTCGTGCGCAAGCCTTCGCGCTCGCGACGTTGCTGGTCATCGCTTGCTTGACAGTGCTGCTCATCATTGACGTGGCCGGCTCGCGATCCCGTGTCACCCACAGAGGGGCTCATGCTCGAGGTCAATAATCTTCATGTTCGGCGAGGCGATCATGAGGTATTGCGTGGTGTGTCATTGCAGGTGGCCCGAGGCGAGCGGGTTGCCCTCCATGGCCCGAGTGGCTGCGGAAAGACGACTCTGTTGCTCGCAATTGCGGGGCTTGTGCCGGTGACACGTGGCCACGTTGTGCTTGATGGTCATGATGTCACCGGGGTTCCGACCCACCGACGCGGAGTGGGCATGGTGTTTCAAGATGATCAACTCTTCCCACACTTCAATGTCGCCGAAAATGTCGCATACTCGTTGCGGGTCGCGGGAATACCCAAACGTGAGCGCTTACAGAGGGCGGCGGAGTGGCTTACGCGTGTCGGCCTGGCGGGATTCGATTCACGCTCAGTTGACGAGCTCTCAGGTGGTGAAGCCAAGCGCGTCGCACTCGTGCGCACGCTGATGTCGTCACCGTCGGTGGTGTTGCTTGACGAGCCCCTCACCGGTCTCGATGAGGTATTGCATCATCAGTTGTTGGACGACCTTCGGTCACTCTTTGACGAGCTTCATACCACCGTGGTCGTGGTCACCCACGACCGCGCTGAGGGTGCGGCACTCGCCCACCGCTCAGTCGAGTTCGCACAACTACTGCGAGAATGAAACACGGATGCACAGCAACATCGTTGTTTCACGAATTGATCTCGCCGATGCGCAGCCCTTGCGAATTGCCGTGTTGCGCCGCGGCACGCCCGCAAAGACCGCCGTCTATGACGGCGACGAACACCCCGATACGGTGCACATCGGCGCCCGCTTAGATGGAGCAGTCGTTGCGACATCCACGTGGATTCCTGCACCTTGGCAGGAGTCACCCGAAGCACCAGCTGTGCAGTTGCGAGGCATGGCGGTGGATGACCGCTTGCAGGGCACAGGAGTTGGACGCAAGCTCATTGATGCTGGCCTTGATCACGCACGTGGCACAGGTGCCCGTTTTGTGTGGGCAAAGGCACGCGATTCGGCGCTTGATTTCTATGTTCGCTGTGGGTTTCGGGTGGTCGGTGACCAGTTCACCGAACCAGCATCAGGACTGCCACACCACCTCGTGGTGAGAGAACTCTCCTACGTTTCGGAGAACTGACTCTGCCTACGGGGCGAAAGTGACTGGGGTCGTGTACAACGCCGATGTGTCGTCATCAAGTGCTGCATCGAAATCGAATGTCCATTCACCCGGAGTCGGGACACTCACCTCAGAGTGAAAATGATTCGACCCATCTTTTTCGAACCACAAAATGATCGTGGAGAGTGAACGATCGCTCGGGATGAGATTGCCGACGACCGAGGTGACTTGCTGTAGTGAGCCGCCAGGAGGTGTGAACTCGACATGAAACTCCACCTTGCCGACCTTGGCGGGATCGACCGTAACGTTGGCAATGACATCTTCGGCGACGAGCGACGTGACGAAGGCATCTTTTCCGCCGTGGCTATGACCACCGGAATGCCCAGTGCTCGATTCGCCGCAAGCAACAAGTAGCAGCGCTGCAGCAATCACGAGTGGAGTCAAACGATGTCGCATCATCTCTCACATTCTCGCAGGCGTCACTGCGAAATCATCAGTAGGGATCTGGCTGAGGGATTCCCTCGACATGATGTCGCCCATAGAACCAAGCGAGCCGCAGGTTCGGCTCCAATTGCTGAATTGCATCGGGCAATACTGTGAGTCCCATTGGCTTGCGCGCACGCCATGACATCACAAGGCGATCCAAGTCGTAACGAACAAAGAGCGGTGTCCAGTCGCGCCATGTGAAACCAAGATCAAGATCGGCGTGGTGAATCTCCGTTTCCCGCCAGCGCATGAGCACAAGTTCGTGAATCGCGACTCGCGAGCCGTCGCTGTGTGACTTGATGCCGTGACCAGTCCACGTCGTTTCGGTCGCACTCGCCCACGCTGCTTCGAGCAGATATACGGAGGTGCGAACATCGGCCACGAGTTGCACGGCGGTCTTTTTGCTTCCTTCATCGATCTCTCTATCGCGCACCGGCTTGCCACCCGGGTACTGCTCGGATACCTCGCCGCGAGTTGCAGCCTGGAACATTCGAGCATGGCTCTCCGCATTACGAGCCAAATGCGAGAGCACGAAGCCACGTGACCACCCGGGAAGGGTTGACGGTGCGCGGCAAGCTGCATCAGTGAGCGACCCTGGAGCATCGGGTGCCGACTTACCTCGCTCGAGCGCCGCATCGAGTGTGGCGAGCAAACGCTGATGCGATTCAGCGCAACCTGCGACTTGCGCATCGATACTGCGGGCAAGTGAAGCGTCCAGTGTGATTACAGGTCTCCAGTCGATCGTTGTGGCACGACGACCACCGTACCGTCCACTTCGTGAATGACTCGCGCAGAGATGCCATAAAACTCAGCGAGTGTCTCGCTGCGTAGCACCTGACGTGCGTCGCCTCGTGCGACGGGCACACCCTGATGCAACAGCAAAAGCCGGTCCGCATAGAGACCAGCGAGTGTCAGGTCGTGCATCGCCGATACCACGGTGATGCCACGTTCTCGCCGAAGTGAGTCGACGAGCTCCAGTGCACGCTGCTGGTGCCCGAGATCAAGAGCACTGGTTGGCTCGTCAAGAAGGAGTACCGGTGACTCTTGGGCGAGCGCTCGAGCAATCACTACGCGCTGACGTTCGCCCCCGGAAAGGGTGACAAGCATGCGTCGCGCATATACGCCGAGCTCTAGCTCGCTGATCAATCGCGATACGACGTCACGATCGCGACCAGATTCTCGCCCGAAGGGTCGGATGTAGGGGTTTCGACCCAGCATCACGTAGTCATAGACGCTCATGTCATCGGGCAACACCGGGTCTTGCGGAACATAGGCGACGAGTCGTGCCGCCTCTCGCGGGGTGCATTCGGCGATGGAGTGCGACTCGATTCGGACCTCGCCCGACGACGTGACCAGCCCTGCGATGCCGCGCAGCAACGATGACTTTCCGGCACCATTTGGGCCAATGACGCACAACCACTCGCCCGAAGCGACCTGCTCGTCGAGGCCGACAACGACCGGACACCCCTCGTATTCGACGCGGAATCCCGCAAGTGAGAGTCTCATGCAAACACCTCAAGTGGCTGCGCGATCATGCTCGCTGATCTCGCAGTCGCAGGATCAACAAAAAGAAGGGTGCACCGAAAAACGCAGTGACGACACCAATCGGGGTCTCCGATGGCGATGTCAACACACGCCCCGGAATGTCAGCCGCAATCAGGAACGCGGCACCGAGAAACATACTGAGCGGGATAACGCGACGATATGACGCACCGAGCAGGAGTCGCACCGTGTGCGGAACGATGATGCCGACAAAACCAATCAGCCCACTCACTGCTACTGCGGCAGACGTACCAAGTGTCGCGGCAAGCACCACAACGAGACGCACTCTGTCGACATTCACTCCGAGAGCACGTGCCTCGTCATCACCGACGCGCAGCACATCGATGAGCCTTCGGTGCAGGAGCAACACGATGCTGCTCGCAGCAACGTACGGAAGGATGAGGCGCACATCACCCCAGGTGGCAGTGGTGAGACGACCGAGGATCCACGAGTACACCTGGCGCACGACGTCGTTATTGCGCTGCAGGACGAACGTTTGAATGGCAGTCGCAAGCGAGGTGACCGCAACACCAGCAAGCACGAGTGCGGTCGCCGAACGTTGCGCGCCGAACGCCGTACCTACCACATATGTGAGCGCGACTGCGAACAGACCACCGACGAACGCCGCAAGCGGCACCGGGTCAATCGGCCACTGCTGCGTGACCTCGCGGTTCGTGACGAATGCAACCGTCGCGCCAAGCCCCGCGCCTGCCGCCACACCAAGCAGATATGGATCGACGAGCGGGTTGCGGAACGCCCCTTGGTAACTCGCGCCCGCAATCGACAACATTGCGCCGACGAGTGCTGCGAGCACTACTCGTGGGGCGCGAATCTCCCAGACGATGTTCCACTGCGCGTCCGTGACGCCGCTGTCGACACCGATGAACGGCAGCCGATCAAGGAACTCAACAGGCACCCTCCACCAGGCGGGGCCAGCCGGGCCAATTGCCGCGCCGACCACCGCAGTCACCAGCACGACGACCACACCGCCAAGCCACCACGCAACACTCCGCCCAGGCTTCGACGCGTGCAAGGCCCGCATCGACGCACCGACGAAGCCAGAGCGGGTGTTTGACATGCGCTACGAGCCTGAAACGAACGACTCAATGGCCGCTGCGACTTGCTTCATCAACTCCACGAGGCGCGGACCCCATCGCGACGCAATGTCGTCGTCGAGTGCGACGATACTGCCGTTGGTGACTGCGCTCAATGCCGACCAACCTTCGCGCTCGGCGACGGTAGCAGCCGACTGGGCACAACACTTCACGTCGGCGAGGAAGATGATGTCCGGATCCTTCTCCACAATCACTTCAGCCGAAAGCTGCGGATAATCGTTGCCCTCCTGCACTCCGTCAGCGATACTCACGAGACCCAACTGCGCCAGCACGCTGCCAATGAAGGTGTTGGAGGTGACGCTGTAGAGCGTGGGGTCAAGTTCGTAGAAGTACGTAAGTGGCGGATCCTGCTTAGTAACCGCAGCGACAATCGACTCAATCTCGCTGCGCATCGCATCGACCGCGAATGCAGCTTCGTCGGCTTGGCCAGTGAGGGCACCGATCTGTTGCATCTGCTCATATGCGCCGTCAAGATTCGCAACGGCGTAGGCAGCAAAAACTGGAATCGACAGGGCGTTCAGTTGCTCCACCAGATTGCCCGGGTCGTAGCTGATGATGACGAGGTCTGGATCAAGTGCGGAGATTGCTTCGACGCTCGGCTGATAGGCATCAATCTTCGCCAGTGATTCGACATCTGCCGGATAGTTCGAGAAGTTGTCGACCGCAATCACTTTGTCGCCGGCACCAACGGCAAAGAGCATCTCCGTCGCAGTGGCCGACATCGACACCACGCGCTGTGGCTCGGCATCAAGTGTGAGGTCACCGACCGTCACGGGGAAATCGGCCGCCAGCGTTGTTTCGACGGCTGCCGCGGTGGTGTCAACGACGGTGTCTTGCGTTGCGTCGTCGCCGCAGGCGGCGGCACCGAGACCGAGGCTCGCGGTGAGTGCCAGGACAGGCACGACTCGCATGAAGTGAGTCGCACGAATGACTCGGGTGAATAGGGACTGGCGCTTGGCCATAACTTTCTCCTTGCCCCTCTCGCGAGGGCGGTTGAATGAGCGTTCGCGTCAGGCGACCGGACTCGCGATGAACAACTGCTTGCTCATCGCACTACCGTTGCGCGACAGTGCCGGAATCTCACCGGACTTCGCTGACGAGAATGCACCGCGACTATTGCCGCGGCACAGGAGACCGTAGCAGAAGTTGAGCGCTACGTGCAGAACACCGATTGATTGCGAGACGAAGTGCGCGAGTTCGTCAGCCCGCGACGAACGCGGCGATGCGCGAGATGCCCTCGCGGAGATCGTCGTCGCCGAGCGCAAATGAGAATCGCGCATACCGCGGTGCACCAAATGCCTCACCAGGCACGAACGCAACCTTGGCGCGCTCGAGTACCAAGTCGGCGAGCTCGAGTGTGGTCGAAGCAGTTACTCCAGAGAGATTTCGGCCAAGGAGGCCAGAAACATTCGGGAAGCAATAGAACGCACCCTGCGGCTTCATGCACGTGACACCTGGGATCTCCGTCAGCATCTGGTGCATCAGGTTGCCGCGCCGTTCGAAGGCCGTGCGCATGCGCACGACATCCTCAAGACCGCCGTTCACTGCGGCGAGTGCCGCATACTGCGCCACGTTCGACACGTTCGACGTCGTATGGCTCTGGAAGTTGATTGCCGCCTTCATCACATCAGACGGCCCGATCATCCAACCAACACGCCACCCGGTCATCGCATATGTCTTGGCGACACCGTTCACGATCACGCAGCGGTCGGCAATCTCAGGTACGAGCGTCGGCATCGAATGAAACTGATGTCCGCCGTAGGTGAGGTGCTCGTAGATCTCGTCAGTCACAACCCACACATCATTTTTTGCTGCCCATTTGCCGATGGCGATGGTCTCCTCGCGCGAGTAAACCGCACCACTCGGGTTGTCTGGTGACACGAACAAGAGCACCTTGGTGCGCGGAGTCTTTGCTCGTTCGAGCTGCTCGACGGTCACCTTGAACTCAGTCTCCTCGGTGGTCTCAATCACCTTTGGCACGCCACCCGACAACGCGATCGCTTCGGGATACGTCGTCCAGTACGGAGCCGGGCAGATCACTTCGTCGCCTGGGTCGCACAACGCAGCGAAGGCAACGAACACGGCGTATTTTCCGCCGACCGTCACCAACACCTGCGACGATTGGCACTCAAAACCACTATCGCGCTTCGTTTTTTCAGCGATGGCTTCGCGCAGTTGAGGCAGACCTGCCGCCGGTGTGTAGCGATGTGCCTTCGGGTCGCGGGCGGCCTTTACTGCTGCTTCGACGATG
>Ga0208084_1000015_pt1 | contig 42096 bp, 38 predicted proteins | sample LakMenEpi14Sep09_FD_150698 | JGI IMG/M metagenome (GOLD analysis project Ga0208084, IMG submission 150698) | Freshwater microbial communities from Lake Mendota, WI - 14SEP2009 deep hole epilimnion (SPAdes) | ecosystem: Environmental > Aquatic > Freshwater > Lentic | place: Lake Mendota, Madison... | reverse complement strand
GGCTCCCGCCAGACGATCTCCAACGGCCCCGACGCTGGAGCGCCGGTGGCGCCATCGGTGGGCAGGCGCCAGTTGAGCAGGTCGCCCCGGGGCACCAGTTGCAGCCGAGGCAGGGAGAGCCGGTCACCCTTGGCGAGGGCCTCCAGCCGGTCGCCTTCTGATGGCCAGCGGTGCTGGGGCGGCAGCTGCAGGATCAGGCAGCCCCCATCCCGCAGGGTGAGCAGATCCGCCAGGAAGAGGAACACCCCCAGGTCGGTGCCCTGGCCGTCCACATCGGTGGCTACCCGGCTCAGGGAGTCGGGCAGCTCCTGCCAGCTCAAGCGCGACAGCATACCCGCGTAGGTGCGCAGGGCATCGCGGTAGAAGCCCGTGGGGCGGGCCGCTTCCAGCCGCTTGATGTAGCAGGTCTCGGGTTCCTCGATGCCCCGGGGCAAGTAGACCGGGCGGCGGCTGGTGCCGTCTGGGAGCTCCAGCAGGGTCCAGCAGTCGTAAACCAGCTGCAGGCGGTCCCGCAGGCCAGAGAGGGTGGGGTGCTCCAGCCAGGGGGGCTCTGTAGGGGCTTGAGGGTGCGTCTCTGGTGGTGGTGGTCCTGCTGCGGCGGGTGGTGGGCACGGGCTGCTGGTGGGGTCAGAGCCATTGCCAGAGGTAGCGGTGGGCTGTGGATAAGGCGATGCATGATCTGCATGGTTCCAGTCAGATCATCCGCGTAAGCGAGTCGACCAGGGCGAGGGGCTCGGGTTCTTATGAGGGTCCGCATATGAACCATGCTTGAAGGTCCATCTGCCCGAGAGTGATTGCCACGCAGTGGGGTTAGAGTTGAACTGGTAATGACTTCGGGTTCTTACGCGGACCACGAGGGGCCGGACTATCTCTTAGCGAGGGTCCGCCCAAATAGCGTTCGAAGAATCTCAAGCTCAAATCGGGCATTTTCCCTTGATTAGACAAGATCAAGAGATTTTTTGTGGAGGAAGATTAAGTTGGGACAAAGTCTTAATCAACCCACGGAATATGCATGAGTCAAGGTGCTGGGGTAGAATGCGAGACAATAGCCAATGCTAGCAAATATTGTCTATTCATAGATTGCGGGAAGTGAATTACCATTCATGGTTCATTCCGATGTTTATAAATAGCAATATAAGGTCCACTATGTGTGAGGTCCGAAGATTAGGGAGGTGTAAGGTAAATAGAGTTTCCACCTCGGAGCGCCTGGCTTGTATAGAATTGTTCTCTAGAATTGGCCATAACTATTAATGGCTTGTTCATAAACCTGCCGACTTCGAACGAATTTTATCGAGCCACTACGCATTGGAACTTCGGGATGCGGCCAAATTGGAAGCTCTCCCCAAATGTTTAGATTACCTGTCATTAGCTTGTCCACCGGGGAATAAGTTAACTTCATATCCGCTTTAGGTTGCCCAGGCATACAGTCAGCAAGGTCCAGATGATACCATATTGTCAATATACATTTTCCGTCGTCTTCAATATTAACTTTAAATTCATCAGAATTCCAATGGATATTAGTCTGGCCACTTTTGCCTTCCTCACTTCGCTTGAAATATCTATAGCCAGTTATTGACAGGCTTCCATTCTCTGAATCCTCTACAATATCGACTTCGCCACCATAAATCGCTTTTTCTTGATTAGTATCATTTAAATCGTATACTAGATACCACCAATGGCCCTTGAAAGGATTGATATCTACTAAATTACGCGAAAGAAAATCCCATTTAGTATTCCAATAGCGCTTTATCTCCATCGGGATAATAGGACCAGAGGAGTCTAATATTTTTGGACCTTCCCATTCGAGGTATAGTAAGTCATCGAGAGACGGGGCGTTAAGAAAGAAACCAGTATAACACTTATCAATGTCACCACTCCTTTTCTCAATCAGGATAAAAGGAATGGATGGCAGGCTTCTATAGAGTTTATACTCAATCGACCCACTACAATGCTCGTCGAGGGCAGCAGACTTAATTAAACTTTGTAGAGCCTGCTGAAAGGCACGTAGGTCTTTATTATATTCAGAGACGCGCTCTGCCGTGAATCCATTTGTTATTTTTGCAGCCTCAATGTGTAATGTTTCTTTAGCTCTCCATGCAGCATTGCTACAGAAGGCTTCGAGGATAAGAAATTTGAAATGAACTCCCTCTCTCATTTTCTTTAGGATAATATTGTCTACTCGAATCATCTTTTTGAAATCAGTGATGAAAGTCGTGTGCCAGTAAAGTGTTGATCCGGGCTCAAGTTTCTTGATTAACTGGCTAATTGTATCTATATCAAACCCGGCATGAATCTGCACTAATCCGTAGCCAGAAAGTTTAAAGTCACTAAGAACATCTGATCGTATATTTGATACAGAACTGGTGATTCTATCATTGATTGATTCTCCAGCACGATTTAGTCTATCTTCGAACTGTGAACTTATTTTGCTTAGCCTATCATCGTATATTTCAAGCTCCTCAGCTTTAATTGTTCGCTCGTAAATCAGATGAGAAACTAATACGACCAGACCGAATTCAGATATTTGCATGAGAGCCTCAACAACATAGCGTAGAATTCTTGCAGATTCAACATTACAGTTAGGAATCGGAGCAATAAGACTGCTTGTGCTGCAAAAGAACCGAGTGATGTCATTCACAGCAGCTTCGCCGCGTACTGCTAAAACAATAAAAAGAAAGAAACTCGCAAGAGCTATTGCAACTGTAGCCCGCTTATTGCTGTCATATTGAGTTTCAACGGCTTCTTTAAGCTCATTAGTAATGGTAGAAGTTGCATCATGAGACATGGGATTTTTGATAAATGAATGTACTGAGGTAGTGTAATTTATGTAATTTTAACAGTGATACGGCATAATACGTGGATTCTAGTGAGCAAGTCAGGAAATTAACATCTACTATTAGAAGCCATCCTTGCTTTCGTGGAGCCAAGAAAGTCTTAATTTAAGTTTCTTTGACACGGCCTTTATCTTTTCGACATGCCAGACAGACTGGTGAAGCATGCCAGCCATGCGCCACGCCCTGCAAAAACAATTAAGCTCCAAACTTCATACACATTGCCAAATTTAGATCCATCTATACAATACTAAGCCGATCACCCAACAATCTTCGAACAAGCCCTTCGAGTGGACAGGCCTCCACAATCTCTCAGCTACGCCACCACAAGCTCCGTGCCTGCCACTCAAGGGCAGCGTTACTCAACAGGAAAAGCAACCATCCGAACTGAGCAAGCATCAACAACCTGATCCCACTGCTCAGGCCTAATCTCCAGTCGCTCCAGCATCTCTGCAAATCCCACCCCCGAGGTCAGTAACCGCTGTCCCCGGGCATGCAGTTCCCGCCACGTCGGCGGCACCTTCAGCAGAAACCCGTTGTCTCGCAGAAAGTGAGTGATCTCCCCATTGGCGTAAGTGCGTCCATAGGGACGGAACGGGCCCCGTGAAGGGTCGTAGCGGCGAGCCGCCTTGATCAGCCCGATCATCGCCAGCTGCAGCAGGTCTTCCCTGGCGTGGATGGTGCGCCGAGCGAAGTTGCCGGCGATCTTTTCCGCCAGATCCATGTGCTCCAGCGCAAGAGAATCAGCAGCAGCATGGGGCCGCACAGGGCGCTGCCGCCTTGGTCGGTTGGGCTGGGGATGGCGGGCCTGTGGTCTGGGCGGGTGACAGACAGGCGCCTGCAGGTTGATCTCCAGCTGCTCTGCTCGAGCACAACAGGCCGGCCGGCGATAACGCCGTTGCCGCAGCAACCGCGACGCACCGGCAGCAGTTCCGACGAGCACCACAATGAACGGCAGCGACAGCTGCACAACCACCGGCGCCAGCACTTCAGCTGCTGGGCTCTCGAGCAGCGACGGCTGGGGGCGTTCCCGCACTGCGGACACCATCGGCTCGCTCACCGGCTCACCAGCAACGGAGTCACCACCGGCTGGATGCCCTGGGCCTTCCAGTAGCGGCCTTCCAGCCAGAGTGCGCCTTGACAGAAGGCATCCACCAGGTCCTTGCTGCCCTTGGGGAAGCGGGTCGCTTCCTCCACTAATGGCTGGGCACGGTGGTGGAAGCGGATCTGACCGGCCTCCACCAGGGGGGCGACGGCATGGGCGCGGGTTTCCTTGCTGCCCCGGGCGGTGATCGGCAACATCCCGGGCACCCGCCGCCGGAGGGTCTGCAGCACCGCCGGGCCATTGGCGGCGTCCTCGATCAGCACGGCATTGGGGCGCAGGCCCTGCTGCTCCAGAGCCTCCAGGCAACCCAGCAGGAAGCGGATCACCTCCGGCAGGCCAAAGCGGTGCCGGGCGGCCCAGAGCACCTCGATCTCCAGGGCAGCCGGTGCCAGCGGCCCGTCAGGTTCACCCGATCGGGGGTTGACCGTTCTGGGTGGTGGTGCCAGCAGACCGGCCAGGCAGAAGCCGCAGTAGTCGCTCTCCGCCTCCCCCTTGAACGACAGATCGCATGACAACGCCAGCAGGGCGTACTGCCGCTGGTGGCCCTGCTCGCGGGGGAAGGGCGGGCGGATCCACTGCCTCAGGAAGATCGATCCAGAAGCCGGGCTGGGCCGCTGCTGGTACAGCGCCGCCCACCAGTAGGCACCCAGACGGGCGCGAATTTTGATCAGTTCCGGCAGCGGGAAGCGCTCCGGGCAGAGGGCCTCACCCGGTTGGCGCCAGTCGGGGATCAGGGTGCAGGTGGGCGGCAGCTGCGGCCGTTCAGCCGGGTCCTCGGCGATGGCCGGCAGGTCCAGCACGGTCCAGTGCTGGGGGGCCTCCCCCAGCTCCTGCTCATACAACCAGCCGATCACGTCCTGGTGGTCCCAGCGGGTGAGCACCACCACCTGGGCCGAGAGATTCGGCTGCTCGGTGCCGTCAGGGCCCAGCACGCTCGACGGTTCGGCGCGGGTGAGCCACACCGAGCGCAACCAGTCGATCAGCTTCTGCCGCAGCGCAGGGGATGCGGCATCACCGGGGCCCTTGTAGGGGTCATCGATGATTCCCAGGCTGTAGCCCTTGCCGGTGAACGGGCCATCCACACCGGCAGCGATGCAACCGCCCCGCTGGCGGGTGAGCCAGTTGCCTACCGCGGCCGAATCGCGGGCGAGCAGGTGGCCGATCACCCTGTAGAAGTGGCGCGCCTCGCGGGAGTGGGCATAGGCCAGCTCGGCCGAGTACGACGCAATCGCCGCGAACAGATGCGGGTAGCGCTGCAGGAAGTAGGCCGGGAACAGCTTGGAAACCAGCAGCGATTTGCCCAGCCGTGGTGGACAGGTCACGATCAGCCGGCTGAGCTGACCATCAGCGACGGCCTGCAGCAGCTCGATCAGCACTTCGGCCCAGCGGTGGAAGCCGTAGCGGGGGTAGGCCTCAGCGATGAAGCTGCGCAGGCTTTGGGGCTCTGCTGGTTCTGCTGCTGTGGCCGTGGGCATGTGCAGGAGGCCGCCGTCACCCCAGGGGTCGAGCTCCGGCAGCAGCAGGCCGCCTTCTGCTCGGGCCTGGAGCGTGAGCACGGGTGTTGGCATCGCGCTGGCGGTGGTGCTCGCCGTCATGCCCTCGGCTCCGGAGGCTTGATCGGTGCCCGCAACAACCCGCCGATCTCAGCGATCACTCGAAAGGCGCCCACAGCAGCAGAAAACTGCTCGGCATCCATGGCCCGACGGGCGCACTCGTTCAGCGCAAAGATCTGCTCGGCCTGGTGTCGGCGGCGGTCGGTGATCAGCTCCTCCACCATCCGCTCGCGGGCGATGGCGAGGTATTTGCTGACGGTTTTGATATTGCTAACCCCCCAGTTTTGGGCTGCTTTTTCCCTCATCTGCACCAGGGGTAGCCGTTGGGCAATCCACAGCTGGGCCTCCGCGATGCGCTGTTCCACTTCCATGTGGGTGGCGCGTGGTCGGTGCACCTGGCCCCGCCTGGCGCGAGGGGGGTTGCCCTTGCCCACCGGCCGGGAAGGATCCAGCGGCGTCGGCAGCCACTGGGGCTGGCCGTCAGCGTCCTGCAGGGCGGGAGCTCCCCGCAGCTCCTCCACCCCATCCGCAGATCCATCAACAGCAGCACAGCCGCTCGACACTCAGCAATCTCGCTCTCGCAAGACCATAACCCGTCTTTCATTGGCTGGCGACGGCAGCCGTAGCGACGGCCGCTGGCGGTCTGCGGCACCGGCAGGAACGCTGGGACGCTTCTGGGACGACAACCGTCCCAGCCGAAATCCCCTCCAGCGCAGCCCCTCTTGCCCCTTTGACTACATGACTACATCTCTAATAAAAAAGAGAGATAGAGAAAGAGAGAGGGAGGGGGGAGATAGGGGCATCCCCCTTGGAGGGATGGAGAGTCATGTGAATTAGGGGGGATTGGTCCTGCTGGCCGCGTACCCACAGTCCCAATTCCCCAGTTCCATTGCAGTGCAATGGTTTTCAGCGGGTCCATGCTCTCGCCATGGCCGTTCCGGCGTACCCAGGCCGGCGCCCGAGTCGACTACGCCAGGAAGCAAAGCAAGGCCCGGATCAGCGCGGCTCAAGCCTCTGCTCTAGAAGCGTCCCGATCGTCCCAACCCTTGCAATCACTGGCTGGCAGCGTCCCGCTTCAGAGGATGGCGAGGGGAATGGCGCAGGCTCTGGCCTTGGCACCAGCACCACGGAAGCGCACGGGATGGCCGTGGGGGCCGGCACCAGGCAAGCGAGCGAGGATCGTGCTCCAGCTGCTCGCCCAGGGCGTGTCGGCGAGGATCCGGCCGATGGCTTCTGCGGTGTTGCTCACCAGCAGCATCCCGTCGGCAATCCGCAGCCCATGGCGGGAGAGGAGTTCCTCTGCGTGGCGGCTGCTCACCGGCTCGAGGGGATTGACCGTGCTGAGCAGCTCCACCAGCTCGCCGATGCTGCGTGTGACCACGCGGTCCTCGGTCTCCACCCGCAGCTGGTGCTGGAGGAGGCGGTTGAGGCAACGCCGCTCATCCGGGATCTCGGTGCTCTGGCGGTAGCTGCTCCAGTCGGTGGCCTCGATCAGACCATGCACCTCGGCTGCAGTGGGCACAAGAGACGACTGCAGCGACCAGGCGCCAGCCAGCAGGGTGCCGTACTGATCGCCAAGGGCCTGGGAGTCAAAGTGTTGCGCCGCCACCCGGCAGCACACCGTGATCGAGTGGCGGATCACCGGGATCAACGACACGGTTCGGGCAATCAAACGACTCGCAAAGACCGGTGTGATCAGCCCCTCCAGATCCCGCGCCAGGGCATCCCAATGGGCCTGGCGCTGCTGCTGGGGGATGTCGGTCGGATTGCGCAAGGTGAGCTGGGCAAAGCGGCGGCGGTCAGCACCCTGTTTGAGCCCGGTGGCGATGGAGGAGAGCAGGAACATCGAGCGCACGGCGTAGCGCGACACCTCTCCTGATGCCGAGCCCTTGACGATCGCGGCGCGGGATTCGGAGCTGGCCACCCGCGCCAGCGACAGGATGCCCTGGATGCGCTGCTGGTCGGCCTTCTCGTTGCTCTCGGCCTCATCGATCAACACCGGCAGGGCATCGGAGCGCAGCGACTGGCGGATGCCGGCCTCGGTGACACTGCCGACAAACACCCGGGCCATGTCGGCTAGAAGCACGCCAATGAAGCGCTCAAAGATCTGCGACTTGCCGGAGCCTGCGGCCGCGCTCAGCCAGACATGGGGCCGCCAGCTCAGGGCACCACAGATCGGCGCGAGCGTCACCCAACCGGCGAGCAGAAAGGCGGAGGCGGGCACATCCCACCAGAAACGATCGGCAATGGTCAGCACCGTCAGCGCTTCTTCATCGGAGAGGGGAGTGGCAGCAGCCGGGCCGTCGAGGGCGGCGCCGCGCTGGTAGTGAAAGCGGCTGTCCAGAGCTGATGTCATTGGCTGGCTGCGGCCATCGATCACCAGCCGATCGCCCAGGTGCAGCACGCAGCGGCCCCGGTCCCACCAGGCGCCCCGGCCGCGCAGCTGATCGGGATCGAACATCCCCACCAGGGCCTGGCGGCAGAAGAGGTCGGAGGCGGCAGCGGTCCAGTTCACCCCCCGCTTGCAGGGGTAGAGGGTCTCCCAGTAGGCCAGCGGTGCCAGGCGGCAGAGGTTCACCCCGCCATGGGCTGAGCTGCCCAGGCGCACCACCTGGCCTGTGGCCTGCGGTTGGTAGTAGTAGGCATCGCTGTCGTAGCCCAGGCACTGAAAGGGCTCGTTGTTGACGGCGACCGCGACGCCGCTTGCAGCTGCTGGCGTGGAGCCGGAAGGGAGAGCAGCAGCCGGCGATGGTGCCTGAGGTTCCGCTGGTGGATCCGGGCGCCTGATCGGCTGCCGGTGACGCTGCAGGTAGGCCTGGGCCTGGGCGGGTGTCCAGGCGGCGTCGGCCAAGTCCCAGCCGTCGGCGCCGGGGGCGTCAGCCAGATCCCAGTCCTCTTCTGTGCAGCTCGGGGGGATCACCACGGCCACCGTGCAGTCCTGCTGGAGCAGCAGGGCCGACAGGCCGGCCATCGCTTCCCGGCCAGGGGCATCGGCATCGGGCCAGAGCGTCACCGCCCGCTGGGCCAGGGGGCTCCAGTCCACGCTCTGCAGGGCATTGCTGCCGCCGCACCAGCTGATCACCACCAGGTCGGGAAACAGCAGCGCTGCGGCATCGGCAGCCTTCTCGCCCTCGGTGATCAGCACCTCCGACCAGGGGCGGCGCTCCAGTTCCGGCAAGCGGTAGAGGGGCCGCGGTGCGGGCCAGTCGGAGCGAAAGGGATCGCGGCGCGAGGGGAAATGCCAGCCGCCATCCAGCCAGGTGCGCTGCACAAATACCTTGCGGAGGCGCTCGCCCTGCTGCAGATCGATGCGCTGCACCCAGAACAGCAGCTCCCCGTTGGCGTTGCGATAGGGCCATTGGGCGGTGGCACGGCCCAGCTCCGGCGGCGGGGCGGAGGTCGGGGGCTGCTCGGGGATGCGCGCTGGCCGGCCGGCGCGGCTGCGCCTGGCTGCTGGCGGCGGGCTGGCAGCCGGGGCCAGCAGTGGTGAGGCAGAGGATGAAGGCTGCTCGCCAGATCGCGGCAGGCCGAGGTGGGCCTCGACGCGGCGGGTGGCGGTTGCAAAGTCCCAGCCCCTCAGGCGCATCAGCAGGTCCAGGCCGTTGCCGCCACCGCCGCTGTGGTCCTTGCCGCCGCACTGGTTGCAGAACCAGCCGCCCGGCCCGTCATGGCGGTCCCAGCGGTAGCGGTCGGTGCCGCCGCAGGCGGGGCAGGGCTGATGGCGGTTCTGCAGCTGCTCAGGGTCCAGGCCCGCCAGCTCGATCAGCAGGCGGGGCCACTGGCCATCGGCGGCGGCCAGGGCTTGGTCGGTCATCCGTGTGACCCTGCACCTTCTGAGCTGGCAGGGGGTTGGAGCAACTGGCGCCGCTGCTCAGCCTTCATCAGGCCAACAATCGAGCGGCGAATGAAGGAGGCGCGGCTTTCGATGCCGTCGGCCTGGGCATCGATCCAGTCGACGACGGGATCGGGGAGCTGGAGTTGAACGCGCTTCATGGGGAGGGTGCGGAGCGGCCAAACTCTACGTCTCGCGCTCGCGAGAGCAAACATGCAGAAGAGTGCTGCGACCCCAGCCCCAGCCCCGCGCCTGGCCAGCAGGACGCCGGCGCGCACCGTTCCCCGCCACCGCGCCACCGTCCTGATCGGCCCCTCGGCAATGGCGTCCTGGCGTCTAACGCCAACTGCACAGGCAATGCTGCTGTTCTGCAGCACCAGGCGAGCTGATGCCATGCTGCGGCGGCGAACCACTACGCCCAAGCTGCCTGAGGCCTCACCCAGGCAGCGCCTGCATGCCTGCGTGATCAACTTTTACGTTATCCGCCGGCCAACTGCCGCCGGGATGCGTCAGAATAAGGCTCTCGCGAAACAGAAACCTTGCCTTCATCTCTCGCAACGCCAATGCCCGATCTGCATCGCCAGCTCGGCCAGGCCCGGGAGATCTTTGGCCGCTTCCTGCGCAACTGGCGCAAGGCCAATGGCTGGGTGATCACCACGCCCCAGGACTGGGCACGGGCCTGCCCGGAGATCATTCCGCCTGGGCTGCGGGTCTCCAGTGGCCAGTGGGCCAACCTGGAGAACGCCCAGATCAAGCAGGCCCAGCCCAGCACCTTTCTGCAGCTGGCCGCCCTCAACCAGGCGCTGGTCCAACAGAAGCGAGGCTCGATCAGCGATGGCCTGCTCAAGGAGCGGGTGGCCAGCGGCAAGCCGATCTGCCGCCCTGATGGCACCCCCTGGGGACCGGAGGACTGGTTTGCCTGCTACATCGGCAATCTCCAGGGCCCGGCCGAGCTCTGGCCCCAGCCGGAGGAAGACGATCCAGGCCTGCAGCTCGATGCCCTCAGGCAGCGCTACCTGGATCTGGTCAAGAGCCATGGCCTGCGGCCGGTCACGGCACTGGTGCAGCTGCTGAGCAGTGGCAGGCGGCTGAGCACAGAGCAGCAACTGCAGATCGAGGGCGCCCTGCTGCAGAACGAGCCGATCAGCGCCGAGCACCTGCCGCTGCTGCAGCGGTTGCTCGACAACTGGGAAGCCAACCTGACCAGCCCCTCTGGCAAGGGCTGAGGACTGCTGATCACAGCAGGGCCCTGATCAAAAACGATGCGATCTCGTCATTCCTACTGGCTTCAGCTCTCGCGAGAGGATTACCTAAAGGTTCTCTCGGGTCCGCGGAAGGGAAACGCTGGATCTGTTCTCCCCTCAATCAGTTATGTCCCCCTTCTGCGCAGGGCGGAACCAATCCGTTGCAATGCTTGCTGAGATGTTCCGCTGCCAGGCCGCCCTCAGCCAGGCGCTCAGTCGCTGGCAGTCCCAGTGGAGCCAGCCCGGTCCCGGCCGCTCGATCAGCCTCCAGGAGTTGGGGCTGGCGGTGAGCTTCTGCCGCCACCGCGATGGGCTCTACAGCGCCACCCTGCTGCATGAGGAAGGCGCCAGCCTGGAATCGGGAAGCTGCAGCAGTGCACTAGAGGCCTATCTGCTGGTGCTGGGGATGGTGCGGCCCAACACCCTGGTGATCCGATGAACCTGCGCGAGTACCACACCCATCCGGCCTGGTCGCCCACGGCCCTCAAAGCGGCGGTCACCGGCACGATGCAGGCCTGGTGGCATTGCTTTGGCCCTGAGGCCAGGCCGTTTGAGCCCAGCCCCGACATGGTCAAGGGCGATCTGGTCGATGCCCTGCTCACACCGCCCTTTGGCCTGGAGCAGCGCTTTGCCGTTTACAGCACGATCGCCCGCAACACCAAGGCCGGCGCCGCCAACTGCGCCGCGGCCCGCGCCGCCGGCCTCACCCCCGTGAGCGAAGACATGGTGGACCAGGCCAAAGCTGTGGCCGCCTCCCTGCGCCGCGATCCGCTGATCGGCGAGGTGCTGGCGGCGCTGGATGAGGAGTACTCCCAGGTGCCCCACTTCTGGAGTGATGCCGCCGGGCGCCCCTGCCGCTGCCTGCCGGATGTGGTGACCACCGATGGCCGGCTGTTCGACCTCAAGAAGACCCGATCGGCTGTTCCCCGCCGCTTCTACTGGCAGGCCAGGGATCTGGGCTACGACCTGCAGCTGGCCCACCTGGCCCTGGGCCAGGCCGACCGCAGCGGAGAGCTGCCCAGCGAGGTGGGCGTGATCGCCTTTGAGTGGGACGAGCCCTACGACTGCGCCCTGCTGGTGTTCGACCAGCGGGACATCGAGGACGGGCTGGAGCGACGGGAGGAGGCCTTCCGCCGGATCGCGGCCTGTCAGGCCAGCGGCGTGTGGCCCAGCCACGGCCGCCAGCCGTTCCGCCATTTACCTGCATCCTCCCGCGCTCCCGAGAGCGAGGGGATGGATGCCGGGGCGATTGATGCCGGGGCGATTGATCCCGAGTCGATCGCCCTGTTCTGAGCCCCTGCCGCACCCATTCACCACCACGGCTATCCCCCAGCAAGCCCAGCAATGACCAGCCCACCCCCCAGTACCACCACCAGTTCCAGCCCAAGCCCCAGTTCCAGTGCCCTGACCCGGGCCACCCCGGCGCCGGCCCCTGCTGCGCCGGTCGACATCAGCAGTGGGGTCTTCTCCGGCATCGCCGCCTTTGAAGCCGCCCAGCGGATGGCCCAGGCTCTCTGCACCAGCACCATGGTGCCCAGCGAGTACCGGGGGCAGCAGGGGCTCTCCAATTCGCTGATCGCCCTGGAGATCGCGGCCCGCATGGGCCTCTCGCCGCTGGTGGTGATGCAGAACATGACGCCGATCCACGGCAAGCCCAGCTGGTCGAGCTCCTTTCTGATCGCCACCGTCAATGCCAGCGGGCGGTTCACGCCGCTGCGCTTTGTCTTTGACGACAAGGACAACCCCAGCAGCTGCTATGCGGTGGCCCGCGACAAGGCCAGCGGCGAGGAGCTGGAGGGCCAGCGGATCAGCATCGAGATGGCCAAGCGCGAAGGCTGGTGGAGCCGGCCGGATCGCAGCGGCAAGGAGACCAGCAAGTGGCAGTCGATGACCGGCCAGATGCTGCGCTACCGCGCCGCCGCCTTCTGGGTGAAGGTCTACTGCCCGGAAATCAGCCTGGGGCTGATGACCCAGGAGGAGGTGGCCGACGTCCAGGCCGTCGTGGTCGAGGCGCTGGAGCCGGAGGCATCGTCTCCCGCAGCGCCCGCTCCAGCAGTCCCCCAACCGATCAGCAGGGCTAGTAGCAGATCAGAGGCGCCAGAGCCGGCCGAAACTGACAGCGACGGCGACAGTCAGGCCACCACTGCGGAAACTGCTCCAGCACCGAGGCGCAGCAGCCGGCGGACGGCCGCAGCACAGAACCAACCGTCGAGCAACGCCACAACTGACAGCGACGGGACCCAGCAGCCCGCAGACCCACCAGCTGCCGCCAGCGCAGCCGCTGCTACGTCATCCACCGGCAGCGCCACCGACGCCCCATCAGAGGGAGGGCAGAGCGGAGTCGTGGCCCAGGCCGAGCTGCTCACGGAGCCCCCGCCAGCACCGGCCAACGCCACAGAGCAACCCTCCAGCGCCGATCTGCTGCGCACCGCCCAGCAGGAGATCCCCAAGCTCGCCACCGCCGAGGCGCTGGAGAACGCCCGCCAGCGCGTCAACCGCCTGCTGGCAGAAGGCCAGCTCAACGACGAGGGCGCCGAGCGGCTCTGGACCCTGATTGATCGCCGCCTGCAGCAGCTCCAGGCCACTGCTCACCAGGAGGGCGAGCCATGAGCCCCAGCAGCCCAGGAATGCCGCGGCCAGATGCGTGCATAGGCCTGCAGACCGTTCTGGCCCAGGCCGAGCGAGAGCGGGATCAACTGTTGGCCCAGTTGGGGATTGAGCCCCAGCTACGGCTGCAGCTCCGCCAGCAGGTGGAGGGGGCCGCTCTCCTGCGCCTGCTGTTGCAGCAACTGCAGCTGATCAGCAGCGCCAGCGCCCTGACCGGCAGCCGCCAAAACCAGGAGCAAGGCACCGCCTTTGGCACCGATCAGATCTGGTGTGACGGAGCTGTGCTCTACCGGGTGGAGCCCTGCCGCCGCTTTTCGGCCTGCTGCGCTCTGGTGCCCCTCAACGGGGTCAGCACCGCCCCGCTGCGGCGGGCCTGGTGCCACACCAGCGGCCTGTTGCGGGTGGCCTGATGGAGCACGCCTCCGCCAAACCGCGACCCCTGCGCCTGCCGCTCGGGCGGCACAAGAAATGCGTGGCCCTGCACACCGACACCTACCTGAGGCTGCGGGCCTTTGCCCAGCAGCACGACCTCAGCTGGAGCGGCGCGATCCATGAGCTGCTGCGCACCCATCCAGCGATCGCTCTGCCATCGCTGCTGCAGGCCCGCCAGGCCGCAGCCGCCCAGCGATCAGAACCACCCACCTCTGCCACCCAGCCATGAGCATCAACACGATCACCCTGGTCGGCCGTGCCGGCCGTGACCCGGAGACTCGCTTTTTTGAAAGTGGCTCCGTGGTCGCCAACCTCTCCCTGGCGGTCAACCGGCCCAGCCGGGATGAGGAGGAACCGGACTGGTTCAACCTCGAGATCTGGGGCAAGCAGGCCCAGGTGGCGGCTGATTACGTGCGCAAGGGCTCGTTGATCGGCGTGGTGGGCCGCATGACCACTGAGCAGTGGACCGACCGCAGCACCGGCGAGCGGCGCAGCAAGTCGGTGGTGAAGGTGGAGCGCCTGGCGCTGCTCGGCAGCCGGGCCGACAACGCCGCGGCCCAAGGACCAGCAGGTGCCGGTAGCACTGCCGCCCAGCCGTCCGGCATGGCCTCTGCTGCTGCACCGCCGCCACTGCCACCGCCACTGCCACCGCCGCCGCCGAGCTGGAACAGCGGTCCCCTCAGCGAAGAAGAGGTGCCCTTCTGATGAGCAACCACCACCCCTCCGGCAGGCGACGCTCCTCGGCCGGCAGCTCCAGCCAGCGCAACGCCCAGCTGCCGGCCTTCTGCCGCAGCCGCAGCTCCCGCACCCTGCTGGTGAGCGTCAGCGGCCTGCGCAGCACCCAGCGCCTGCTGCTGCTGGTGCTGCTGTTTCAACTCAGCACCCTGCTGCTGGTGCTGAGCCTGCTGCCCGATGGTCTGCAGCCCCATCTCAGAAGCAGCATCCCCCATCTCCTGCAGCTGGCGGGGGTGGTGCGATGAGCAACGCCGCAGAGCAGAGCCCCCAGCTCCGCTGCCGATCACGGCAGCAACGAAACGCCGGCTCCAGGCCGGAGGTGCCGTTGCTGTGGATCCCCACGGCGGAGGCCAGTGTGCGGCTGGGGATCAGTCGCAAGACCCTCTTTCGGCTCAAAAAGCAGGGTGTGCTCAAGCAGGAGCATCACTGGTCGCGGAAGAATCCCACGCGCCGCTGCTCCGACCTGCTCTGGCATCTCCAGCGCTGCCAGCTGGCGCTCGGGAGGATCTGAGCAGCGCCAAAGCGCTCAACCGAGGCCGGCAGCCTTGAGCTTGCGGGCCATCTCAATCAGCTCTGGGGTGATCCCATCGGGCAGCGCTGGTGGTGGAGTCGGCAGCGCAGATGGCACCGGGGCCGTCCGCCTGAGCGAGCGGCGACGGGGAGCCGCCACATGCTCTCGGCCTTCATCGAGCGCCAGCAACCGATTCATCCCCTCCAGGCGATGCAAGGCCTGCTCTTCCACCAGGTAGCGGCGGGTGTGAACCGCTTCGCTGTGGCCCATCGCCATGGCCTTGAGGGTGGTCGACCAGGTGGTGGTCTCCTTGGCCCGCAACGCCCAGGCATGGCGGAGGTCATAGACCTTGCAGCGCTCCTGCCGGGCCGTGGGCTTGGGCCGACCGGGCACCTGCCGGGGCTGGTGCCAGCCATAGAGCTTGACGGGAAGCTCGCGGTCTTCTCGGGCGCTGTTGCGGAACCAATGGCTGAGCACCCGGCTGAGGCTCTCGTTGTTGTGGAACTGCAGGGCACCGTCTGAGCTCTCGCTGGTGCGAATGGGATAGCGCTGGCGCAAGGTCTCGAGCATCTCCCGGCTGTAGGAGAGGTCATCAAGCCGGTAGCGCTCCAACCAGGCCTCGGGCAGGGCCAGGGCAAAGCGATGCCCCGTCTTGGTCTCGCTGCCATCGCCCGAGGAGATGAAGGACCCCACGCTGATCATGCGGGGATTGGCCTCGATCTCCCCTGGCAGCGCATCGACATGCCAGATCTCGTGGTTGCGCAGGCCATAGGTGGCCACCATCGCCATCACCCAACCGCGGAAGGGATCGAGCACCACCAACTGATCCAACCAGGTTTCGATGTCCTCGGTGTTGGGAATGAAGCGTGGCTTGGGCGCCTTGACCTTGCCTGCGGTGCTCTTGAGGCCGTTGAGTCGTTGCTGCAGCTCAGGCGTGGCGATGCCGATGCCTTTTTTGGCCAGGTAATTCACCATCTGAATCACCTGATAGAAGCCCTTGGAGTTGTATTCCCGCGGCTGCAGGGGGACATCGGGGTCGTCCTGGTGAGCGCGGATGGAATCCGGGGTGTAGAGGCAGAAGGCTTCCAGGTGCTCGGGCAGGGCGACCAGGGAGTCGCCATACATCAGCCCGAAGAAGCCCTTGTCGCGAAAGCAGACGAAGGGATTGCGGTCCCGTCCCTTGGGTCCCCCCGGGGCGATGTCGGCTTGAATCGCCTGGCGGATTTCACCCCAGGTCAAGCCGTCCCGCGGTGGTGATGCAGGGGCTTGCTGGCGAGACCCTTTGAGGCGGCCCCAGTCCAGCCCCTTGCCACCGGCGGCCCGCTCTTTGCCCGCCTGCAGAAGCAGCTCAAGCAGCTGCTCGCATGCCCCCTCGTCATGAACCGGGCACCAGGTGACGGCCTGCTGATGGCGTGGGGGCGTCAGCTCATAGACGTAGGCGAAGGGGCTGCCCGACACCTGCCGAAGGCGGTAGCAACAGCCCTCCATCCGCAGCCTCGCTTGAGACTTCTGAAACGCCTGAACGGCACGCATCGCCGGGCCCCATCACCGCCGATATCCAGTCTCACCCGGCCCCTTGAAACAGTTTCAAAAAAGTTTCAAAAAACAGTCCTCACCGGTCCATTTCGGGCCTCATCTGTCCCTATTCGCAACGCCAAGACGACGATTGAGACCGACTGACAGTATTAGGATTGGGACCCAAATCCCAGTGCTGATAAGAATGGGTCGCCTGAGATTCGAACTCAGGACCAATCGGTTAAAAGCCGAGTGCTCTACCGCTGAGCTAGCGACCCGAGTGCCCGTCTGGCACGTATGGAAGGTATCACCCAGGGGGGGACGTCTCCAAGGGGCGGCGCGAGAATGGCACCCCCTCCGTGCTCGCCATGCCCACACCCCCTTGGCCCGAGCAGTGGCCGGAGCCCCAGGTGCACCCGCAGGCCTGGGTGGCGCCGGCTGCCGTTCTGATCGGTGATGTGCGGCTGGCGGCCGGCGCCAGCCTCTGGCCCACGGCCGTGGCCCGCGGGGATGTGTGCGCGATCACGGTGGGGGAGGGCAGCAACGTGCAGGAGGGGGCGGTGCTGCATGGCGATCCGGGCCAGCCGGTGCTGATCGGCGCCGACGTGACCATCGGCCACCGGGCCGTGGTGCATGGCGCCACCCTGGAGGACGGCTGCCTGATCGGCATCGGCGCCATCGTGCTCAACGGGGTGACGGTGGGCAGCGGCGCCCTAGTGGCCGCCGGCTCGGTGGTGACCCGTGATGTGCCCCCCGGGGCCCTGGTGATGGGGGCGCCGGCCACGGTGAAGCGTCAGCTCAGCCCGGAAGCGATCGACGGCCAGCGCGAGCACGCCCGCCGCTACCGCCGGCTGGCGCAGGCCCATGCAGGCCGCGCCGCCGGGCCCGAATGATTGCCAATCACTGCAACCGCGCCCCACGGCCGCGGTACCAGCGCAGTCGTCAGTAAGATCACCACATCGTTTTTCGCCCTCACCATGGACCTTCGGCTCGTGCTGGTCGCCGCTCCGATCGTTCTGGCCGCCAGCTGGGCCGTGTTCCACATCGGTCGGGCCGCGGTGGGTCAGCTGCAGATGTTCATCAGCCGCGGCCGGGCTGCCTGATGGTGCTGGTGATCGGTGCCGGCCTGGCCGGCACTGAGGCCGCCTGGCAGATCGCTGCGGCTGGCATTCCGGTGCGGCTGGTGGAGATGCGGCCGCTGCGCCGGTCTCCTGCCCACCACAGCGCCGAATTCGCCGAGCTGGTGTGCAGCAACAGCTTCGGGGCGCTGAGCAGCGACCGGGCAGCCGGGCTCCTCCAGGAAGAACTGCGCCGGCTGGGCTCACTGGTGATCCGTAGCGCCGATCAGCACGCCGTGCCGGCGGGCGGTGCCCTTGCCGTGGACCGGGGCCGCTACAGCGCCGCCCTCACCGCCGCCCTGGAACAGCACCCGCTGGTGACGGTCGAGCGGCGCGAGCACACCGAGCTTCCCGGCCCGGGACAGATCGCCGTGCTGGCCACCGGCCCACTCACCAGTGAGCCCCTGGCAGAGCAGCTGCGCGCGTTCACCGGTCGGGCCGATTGCCACTTCTTTGACGCCGCCAGCCCGATTGTGGAGGGCGAGAGCATCGATCTCTCCGTGGCCTTCCGCGCCTCGCGCTACGACAAGGGCGACGCCGACTACATCAACTGCCCAATGGATCAGGAGCAGTACCTCGCCTTCCGCGAGGCGCTCCTGACCGCCGAGCAGGCGGAGCTCAAGGATTTCGAGCAGGAGAACGCCAGCTTCTTCGAGGGCTGCCTGCCGATCGAGGAACTCGCCCGCCGCGGCGAAGACACGATGCGCTACGGCCCGCTCAAGCCGATCGGCCTCTGGGATCCGCGCTGGGGGGATCTCAACGACCGTGAGGTGCGCCGGGCCAACCGCGCCTACGCGGTGGTGCAGCTGCGCCAGGAAGACAAAGACGGCCGCCTCTGGAACCTGGTGGGCTTCCAGACCAACCTCAAGTGGGGCGAGCAGAAGCGGGTGCTGCGGCTGATCCCGGGGCTGGAGAACGCCGAGTTCGTGCGCTTCGGGGTGATGCACCGCAACACCTTTCTGGAATCGCCCCAGCTGCTCGATCCCACCCTGCAATTCCGCCAGCGCCCCACCCTGCTGGCGGCGGGCCAGATCACCGGCACCGAGGGCTATGCGGCAGCGGTGGCCGGCGGCTGGCTGGCCGGCACCAACGCCGCGCTGCTGGCGCGGGGGCTGGAGCCGCTGCAGCTGCCGCCCACCACGATGACCGGCGCCCTCACCCACTTCATCGCCGAGGCGCCCAGCGCAAAGTTCCAGCCGATGCCCCCCAACTTCGGCCTGCTGCCGGAGCTGCCCGTGCGGATCAAGGGCAAGCGGGAGCGCTACGGCGCCTACCGCGACCGGGCCCTGGCCGACCTGGGGGAGCTGCTGCTCACCCGCCAGGCACTGTTCGCCACCGGGGAGCACGGCAGCCCCTCCCAGCCCGACGCCAACTCCTAGGGTCGCCCCCAGCCGCACCGCCCCTCCGGTGACCACCAGCTCCCCCACCACCTGGGACGTGATCGTGATCGGCAGCGGCATCGGCGGGCTTGTCACCGCCAGCCAGCTGGCCGCCAAGGGGGCCAAGGTGCTGGTGCTGGAGCGCTACCTGATCCCGGGGGGCTCCGGCGGCAGCTTCCGGCGCGAGGGCTACACGTTCGATGTAGGTGCCTCGATGATCTTCGGCTTCGGCGAGAAGGGCCACACCAACCTGCTCACCCGCGCCCTGGCCGACGTGGGCCAGCACTGCGACACGGTGCCCGACCCGGCCCAGCTCGAATACCACCTGCCCGGCGGCCTCAATGTGGCCGTGGCACGCGATTACGAGCAGTTCCTGGCCGACCTCACCGCCCGCTTCCCCCACGAGGCCAAGGGCATCCGCGCCTTCTACGACACCTGCTGGCAGGTGTTCAACTGCCTCGATGCGATGCCGCTGCTGTCGCTGGAGGACCCGGCCTACCTGGCCAAAGTGTTTTTCAAGGCGCCGCTGGCCTGCCTGGGCCTGGCCCGCTGGCTGCCCTTCAACGTGGGCGATGTGGCCCGCCAGCACATCAAGGATGAGCAGCTGCTGCGCTTCATCGACATGGAGTGCTTCTGCTGGAGCGTGATGCCGGCCGACCTCACGCCGATGATCAACGCCGGCATGGTGTTCTCCGACCGCCACGCCGGCGGCATCAACTACCCCAGGGGTGGCGTGGGCGTGATCGCCGAGAAGCTGGTGGCCGGCCTGGAGAGCCGTGGCGGCGCGATCCGCTACGGCGCCCGCGTGACCCAGGTGCTGATCGAGGGCGAGGGCGCCTCAGGCCAGACCGTTGGCGTGAAGCTCGCCAATGGGGAGGAGCTGCACGCCCGCCGGGTGGTGAGCAACGCCACCCGCTGGGACACCTTCGCGGGTGAGGGCTCACAGAGCCAGCCGCTGGTGGATGCCGAGCACACCCCCAGGGCTGAAACCACCTGGCGCCGCCGCTACAAGCCGTCGCCATCGTTTTTGTCGCTGCACCTGGGCATCGATGCAACCGTGGTGCCCGACGGCTTCCACTGCCACCACCTGCTGCTGGAGCGCTGGGAGGAGATGGAGGCCGAGCAGGGGGTGGTGTTCGTGTCGATGCCGACGCTGCTCGATCCCTCCCTGGCCCCGGCCGGGCGCCACATCCTGCACACTTTCGCCCCCAGCTCGATGGAGCACTGGCAGGGGCTCTCGCCGTCGGCCTACCGCGCTAAGAAGGAGGCCGACGCCGCCCGGCTGATCGCGCGGCTGGAGGCGATCCTGCCGGGGCTGAAAGACGCCATCCGCCACCAGGAAATCGGTACCCCCCGCAGCCACCGGCGCTTCCTGGGCCGTATGGGCGGCAGCTACGGTCCGATCCCGGCCCTGCGCCTGCCCGGTCTGCTGCCGATGCCCTTCAACCGCACCGGCCTGCGGGGCCTCTACTGCGTGGGCGATTCCTGCTTCCCGGGCCAGGGGCTCAACGCGGTGGCCTTCAGCGGCTTCGCCTGCGCCCACCGCATCGGCGCCGACCTGGGGCTCAACCCGTGGGCGCTGCCGGCATGAACCTAAAGTGATTTCTGAATAGTGATGCTGTGCGGCTGCTGCGCTCCTGGCTGAAGCAGGAACAGCAGGCGGCTCAGAAGAGCCGCTTGATCCTGAACCTGCGTGCCGCCGTCCTGCTGCTGGCGCTGCTGGTGGGCCTTGAGGCATTGCGCCGCTACCAATCCACCCGACAACAGCTAACGCGCCAACAGGACGAACAGCTGCAGACCCTGCAGGCACTGGTGCGTGACAACAAGCGTCCCCTCACCGACTGGGCAGCGTGGGACGAGGTTCTGGCGTTCAGCGAGGGGCGCCAGCCCGACTTTGTGGAGCGGCTGATGCGCACCACCGCACTGCTGGATGGGGGTGCCGTGATGGCGATCCACGACGGAGTCGGCAGGCAGCTGGCGCTGGAGGGGGTGGATCGGCGGGAGCGGAGCGGCGCCAGCCTGCTGGTCCGCTGCCTCGATCAGGTGAGTCAGGAGCGGTTGCGCCAGGCTGTCGACCAACTTCCGGTGGTCTGTCCCAGCGTGTCGGGGCCGCTGGTGGGAGGCAGCGCGGTGATCACGGACACCAGCGGTGAACGCCGCAGCACCGCCAGCCTCACCTATCTGGTTCCCCTGCTGTCCCCCACGGATGGATCGCCCCAGCAATCGGGTCTGCGGGACCTGGTGGACGAGCTGGTGTTCGATGGGAACGGTTCATCGGCCCGGCAGAGCCAGCTGCGCACGGTTCAACCGCCGCTGTGGACGGGCACCGGCAGGCCGCTGCAGGTGCGTGGACCTCGCCTCGACCAGTCCCTGAGAGAGGAGTGGCTGGCCCTGGGCGGCCTGGTGATTGGCGGGCTGCTCCTGATCCTGGGGCAGCGCATGCGCTGGATGCTCCAGAAGCGACGGCTGCGGCTGGAGAAGATTCGCCGTGAACGCCTGGTGAACCAGCGCTTCCGCCATACGGAGCGTGAACTCTCCCGGCTGCTGGATCAAGTGCAGCTCGGCGGTGATGGGACCGAAACCATGGCCTTCGCCCGCCTGCTGAAAAAGCATGACACCGACCCCGCCGCTGTGACGGCAGAAGATCGGCGTCTCGAGCGGCTGGCGGTCCGCTTTGAACAGGTGCTGCAGACGGCACGCACCCTGGCTCTTTTTGATGCAGTCACGGGCCTGCCGAACCGCAATTATTTCCTCGAGAAGCTCCACTGGGACAGTGAGCGCAGTAGCCGCGGGGGCAAGCCGCTGGCCCTGCTGTTCATCAATATCGACAAGTTCAAGCAGATCAACGAGACCTACGGCCACAACACCGGTGACAGCACGCTCCGGTACGTCGCCGAAGAGCTGCAGCGGCTGGTGAAAGGTGACGACTTCCTAGCCCGTTTCGGAGGTGACGAATTCAGCCTGATCCTGGACACCGAATCCCTGGGGCAGTGTGATGGGGCGGCGATCCGCAGCCATGCCCATGGGCGGGCGCTCGAGCTGCTCGAGGGATTCCGTCATCAGGCCAGCAGCCAGCCGGAACGGATCAAGCTCAGCCTGAGCATCGGCATCGCCATCAGCGATCCCAGTGGCACCACTGCCGAGGAGCTGATCCGGCGTTCCGACATGGCCATGGTGATGGCCAAATCAGCACGGCAGCAGAACATCTCGATCTTTGACATCGAGACCGACTGGGATGCCCTGAACAATTACCGCCTCTTCAACGCGCTGCAGAGTGACATCAGCCATGCCCCTGAGCGCTTCCACATCCTGTTTCAGCCGATCGTCGATGCCGCGGGGCGCTTGCTGAAGGTTGAGGCCCTGGCCCGCTGGAGCAACGCCGAATTTCCCGACGTGCTTCCCGACGTGTTCTTCGCCCTGGCGGAGCGCTACCGGTTGATGCCTGAGCTCGGTCGCCTTCTGCTGGCGATCACCCTGCGGGAGCTGAAACTGCTGCGCGAGAACCTGGATCAACCGAAACTCCCCCTGGCGCTGAACATCAGTGCCAGCCAGCTGGGCCAGGGGGGCTTCGGCCCCCAGCTCCTGGCCGATCTCAGCGAACAGCACATCGCCGCCGAGGAGGTGACACTGGAGATCACGGAATCGGCCGTGGTGGAGGCGAGCCCCGAACTCTCTGAGAATCTACAGAGCCTGCGCCGCGCCGGAGTGAAGCTCTCCTTGGACGACTTCGGCACCGGTTTCTCCTCCCTGCGCCTGCTGATGTGGCTGAAGCCCGATGAGCTCAAGATCGACAAATCCTTCGTGTTGGCTGCCGCCGAAGATCCGATCGCGCGCCAGATCGTGCGACTGCTCCATACCCTCTCCCGGGACATGAAGCTCACGCTGGTGGCGGAGGGCGTGGAGGCGGAGGCCATGTTCCAACTGCTGCGCGAGGCCGGCGTTGAACACTTTCAGGGCCACCTCTTCTCCCGCCCCCTCAGCCGAGAGAAGCTCGCGGCGGTCCCAGGCCCCAACTTCCCGCCACGGTCGTCCCCGTCATCTGAATAGTGTGGTTCTCTTGAGTAGATTGGCCCACGATGAGTAGCTCCCCCCAGCCCAGTGCCGCCGAGCTGGCGCGCTACCTGGAGCAGCGTGGTGAGCTGAGCAAGCCTTGGATGCTGCAGCTGCTGCGCCTCGCCAAGCTCAAGGAGGCGAAGCAAGAACTCGACCCCCAGGAGTACATGGAGCGGCTGCAGGAGGCCCACGCTGATCTGATGCGGCTGGGCGAGTTCTGGAAGGGCCGCGAACGCGAGGTGTTCGGCGGCTCCTACAGGCCTCCCGAGCTGATCGAACCGCTACCCGGGTCCGCCGACGATCGATGAGCGCGGCCCCGCAGGCGGACACCTACCCGATGGCGCCGCTGATCCGCTTCACCCTCGTGGGCCTCTACCTGGCCCTGGCCGCCCCGCTGCCCTGGCTGGCGCCGGTGCCTCTGCAGCTGCCCCTGTGGCTTGCCCTGGGCCTGGGGCTGCTGCTGGTGTGGGCCATCACCAGTGAACAGGTGGAACTCGATCCCGACGCGATCCGCGTGGGCCATCCGGCCTGGTGCGGCTGGCTGCTGCGCCGCGGCTGGCAGGCGCCCTGGGCAGCGATCACGGCGATCACGCCCGTGGCCACCAGCCAGGGGGGACGGGTGTTCTATCTCCGCTGCGGGGACCAGGCCCTGCTCCTGCCCCAGCGGATCGCCCGCTTTCCGGACTTTCTGGAGCGCTTCCAGCGGCAGACGGGTTTGGACACCAGCGCCATCGGCCGGATCAGTCCACCCTGGACCTACCAGCTGCTGGCCGTGCTCACGGGCCTGATGCTGCTGGGGGAACTGGCCTGGGGGCTCAGTGGGGCGTTTGGAATCAGTGGCGTGTGAAATCAGTGGGGCCTGAAATCAGTGGGGACTGAAATCAGTGGCGCGAAAGGGAATTGAGTGGGGGAACACCATTGGTTGGAGTTCCCTGGGCAGGGGTTTCGGCGGTGTCGGGGAGATTGTCGAGGCTGAAGCGATAGCCCTGCTGGCGCATCGTCTCGATGCCGCCCCCCTCGCCCAGACCGGCCTGCTCCAGCTTGCGCCGCAGGGTGAGCACCTGGGTGTCCACCGAGCGGGGGCCACCGCTGAACGGCGGCCAGGCCATGCGCAGCAGTTCCTGGCGGCTGCGCACCACTCCCGGCGGCATCAGCAGGGCGCAGAGCAGGGCAAACTCCCTGGGGCTGAGCTCCACCGGCTGGTCGCGCAGGGTCACCTGGCGCAGCAGGAGATGCACCTCTAGGGGGCCCACGCACACCCTCTCCTGGAGGCCGCTGCCGGCGCGCCGCAGCAGGGTGCGGCAGCGGGCGGCCAGTTCCTCCAGGCCGAAAGGCTTACGCAGCACGTCGTCGGCACCGCCATCGAGCAGGCTCACCACCGGCTCGGAGCCGGAGCGCGCGGTGAGCACCATCACTGGACAGTGCAGCTGGGCGGCAAGGCGCAGGGCACTGCTCTCATCCAGCAGTTCGGCGCTCACCAGCAGGTCGGGGGACTGGTCCCGGCAGAGCTCGATCGCCTCGCGGGCCGTGGCCACCGCCGCCGCCAGGTGACCGTCCTGGCGCAGGCGCTGGGCCAGCACCGTGCGCAAGGTGGCATGGGGATCCACAACCAGCACCCGCTGGGCCCCGGATGCCGCTGCAGTCGCCGGCACTGCGGATTCCGAACCCTCCGCAGCGGAAGCGTGCTGAGAGGGATAGCCAAGAGGGGGCTGGCCGGATCCTGGCGTTGGCGGGTACTGGGGTGTGGCGGGGCTGTCGGGTGCCATTTGGGTGCTGCCCCCGGGTTGCCCCAAGTTAATGGGCTGTACCAGAGTTTACGGGTATCAGCGGATGCCTTTGCAACAGGCCACTGGCGGGGAGCCGCCCTCCCCATCGGGGGGCTGGAGTGGGCACAATGAACGCCAGGTCGACAGCCACGATGACCGCGCTACAGCATCCGGACGCCATCCGCCACTTCCAATCGCTCTGCGATGCCTGCCAGGAACTGGCACACCGTCACCATGGCCCCGCCGATCTGCGCCTCTACGCCGACGGTTACCTCCATGCCCTGAGGCGAACGGCCGTGCTCGATTCGTTGGCCCAGCGGCGCCTGGAGGAACTGGTGGAACGTTGGATCCTCGATCCCTCCAGCTTCATCGGCGCCGACGGTGACCCCCGGTCTCTGTACGAACCCGGGCGCAGCCTCTGAGCCCGGGCACCCGCGGAGAAAAAGGAAGGCGCCTCAGCTGGCCAGGGCCACCTCAAGCTGTTCGCGCAGCTCTCCCGAGTTGTACATCTCGATGAGGATGTCCGAGCCGCCGATGAACTCCCCATTCACATACACCTGGGGAATGGTTGGCCACTCGGAGAACTCCTTGATGCCCTGACGGATCTCCCCATCGGAGAGCACGTCGAAAGTCTCGAACGGCACTCCGAGCGCGTGGAGGATCTGCACCACATTGTTGGAGAAGCCGCACTGGGGCATCAGCTTGGTGCCCTTCATGAACACGAAGACCGGGCTGCTGCCGATCAGGCTCTCGATGCGGGCCTTGACGCTGGCGTCCATGGAATCAGCTGGGGGTTGAGGTTTGCAGGGCGAGGGCGTGGATGGCTTCGCTGGCCAGTTCCTGGCGCAGGGCGCTGTACACCAACTGGTGTTGCCTGATCCGATTGAGGCCGGCGAAGGCGTCAGAGACCACCTTCACCTGCAGGTGGTCACCACCGCCGGTGAGGTCTTCCACCTCCACGGCGGCATCGGGCAGGGAGCGCTGGATGGCTGCCTTGACCTGGTCGGGTTGCACCATCGGGCAGACGGCAGAGCGTTGAACTGGATTGCCCGGCGAATCTAGAGGCCTCAGCGGGCCGGCTGCCCAGCGGTGTAGGGGATGGTGGCGAAGCCGATCTCCACCAGGGTCTGGTAGGCGCGGCGACCCTCTTCGCTGGTGGGGGTCATCACTTTCACCACCTCCACCAGCAGCGGCACCGCCACCTCCGGCTGGTTCTGGCGGCGGAACACCGCCGCCAGCCGCAGGTTGGCCTGGGCCAGGAGGGTGAGGGCCTCCCGGCCGTTCTGATCCATCTCCCGGGGGATGCGGGCATCGAGGCCGCGGAACGAGCCGCTCAGGTCCCGGTAGAACCCCAGCAGCCGGCGGGTGAGGTCGCGGGCCTGGTCGTAGAAGCCGCGGGCCTCATCCAGGCGGCCGGCGGCGGCGGCCGCATCACCCCGGGCCAGCAGGCTGCGCACCGTGGCGAGGCTGAGCGGATTGGTGGCGGCGACCTCGGCGGGGCTGCCCCCCTGGGCCCGCAGCGGCAGGGCCAGGGCCGGGGTGGCCAGGGCGATCGCGGCCAGGAGGGCCGCAGTGAAAAGCCTGTTGGGGCTGCGCACAGCGCTGCGATGAAGGTGGCGAAACTCTAAGGGGACTCCCTCGCGGGGCCCTCCGCCAGGGCGGCCATGGCCCGCTGTTCCAGCCCCGCCATCGCCTCGGCCAACTCACGGGTGAAGGCCTGGGCGCCATCGCGGCCCTCAGCCGCGATCCGCATCGGCTCGCCGATGCACACCGCTGCCCGGTCGCAGGGACGGGGGGAGGGGTGGCTGTAGGCGATGCCCACCGGCAGCACCGGCACGGTCACACCGCGGCCTGCGGCCAGGGCAGCCAGGCGTGCCAGCCCCTGCTGCAGCCGCAGGGGCTGGTCGTCCTCCCGGCGGATCCGGCCTTCCGGGAACACCACCAGCTGCTCGCCGAGCTCCAACAGCTCGATGGCGTGGCGCAGGCTGGCCAGGCTGGGGCGGGCCTGGTTCACCGCAAAGCAGCCCAGCCGCCGCAGCAGCCAGCCCTGCACCCCCTTCATCTCATCGAGGGTGACCATGAAACGGCAGTCCCGGCCGGTGACCCGGCGCCCGGCGGCATGGGGCACCAGCAGGGCATCCCAGCGGGCCTTGTGGGTGGGGGCCAGCAGCACCGGACCCGACTCGGGCAGCCAGTGCCGACCCTCCACCCAGATGCCCCGGAACCACAGGGGCAGGGCCAGATCCTGGGTGGCGACCATCGCCAGCGGGCCCAGCCAGGGACTCACCCGGCTGTGCACCCCCCCAGCAGCTTGGCGGGCCGCCACCAGGGCCGGGGAAGCGGAACGCTGGCTGGATGGGCCGGGGCCATCCGCGTCGGAGCCCTGCTCGGCAGGACGGATGCCCTCGGAGATCACAGATGAACGTTGAAGTGGGCGGTCAGTGGGGCTCGGTCTGCTGGAACGGGCTGGGGCGGGCTGGGCAGCTGGGTCGGCCATCTCCGCCGTCTACACCTGGGATCCAGGGAACCTGGAAACTAATCAGCCAGCCTGGGTCGTCGGCTCGGGATGGGGCAGTTGGCCGGCCGGCGCTGGGGAGCTCCATAGGATCCAGGTTTGAGCCCAGGAGCGATGGCCAGCCTCGGCGTGAACATCGACCACATCGCCAATGTGCGCCAGGCCCGCCGCACGGTGGAGCCCGACCCCGTCACCTATGCCCTGCTGGCCGAATTGGGCGGCGCCGACGGCATCACCGTGCACCTGCGCGAAGACCGGCGCCACATCCAGGACCGCGACGTGGAGCTGCTGCGCGCCACCGTGCGCAGCCGCCTCAACCTGGAGATGGCCGCGACCCCTGCGATGGAGGCGATCGCCCTGCGCATCCGGCCGGACATGGTGACCCTGGTGCCGGAGAAGCGCGAGGAGGTGACCACCGAGGGCGGACTGGATGTAGCCGGCCAGCAGGAGGGCCTCAGCGTGCTGGTGGGCCGGCTACAGGCGGCCGGCATCGCCGTGAGCCTGTTTGTGGATGCCGAGGCCGCCCAGCTGGAGGCCTGTGCCAGCAGCGGCGCCCGCTGGGTGGAGCTGCACACGGGCAGCTACGCCGAGGCCGGCTGGAGCGAGCAACCGCGCGAGCTGGCCCGGCTCAGCGAAGGCAGCTTCATCGCCCGCAGCCTGGGCCTGCGCGTGAATGCCGGCCACGGCCTCACCTATCAGAACGTGGAGCCGGTGGCGGCGATCGAGGGGATGGAGGAGCTCAACATCGGCCACACGATCGTGGCCCGCGCCCTGGCCGTGGGCCTGGAGCAGGCGGTGCGGGAGATGAAGGCGCTGGTTCAGAATCCCCGCCGCGACCCTCTCTTCGCCAGCACCCGCCCATGACCGCCTACCACTTCGTGGCCGCCAGCGAGCGCTTCCTCTGCGAAGAGGAACCGCTGGAAGAGGTGCTGCGCGAGCGGGTGCGCAACTACGGCGAAACCGGCAAGGAGATCGACTTCTGGCTGGTGCGCCGGCCGGCCTTTCTGGAGGCCCCGGAGTTGGCGAGCCAGGTGGCATCCGTGCCGCGGCCGGCGGCGGCGGTGGTCTCCACCGATGAGAAGTTCATCACCTTTCTCAAGCTGCGGCTTGAATTCGTGGCCACCGGCAGCTTCCAGGCCCCCAGCGCCAGCATCGCCGACCCACTGGCCGGCATCGGCTGAGATCGCGAGCGCGGAGCTGGTGTTCAGAACAGCCCCAGAAACTTGCGCCGGCCCTCCTCGCCTTCGGGCGGCTTCTCCCGCCCCTGGCCGCCGTCCTGCTGGTAGCGGGGCTTGTTGTCGCCGATGGTGAGCACGGCCTCCTTGTTCTTCCACCACACCCAGTCGCGGATCGGCGGGGTATTGGCCAGCTGCTCGCGGGTGAGGCCCAGCCCGAGCTTGGCGGAGGCGTCCAGCAGCACATCGAGCATCTCCTCGCCGTTGCTGCAGCGGGCCAGGGCTTCATTGGTGCGCCTGGCACCGTTGAGGGCCTTCACCAGGGCATTCACCCGCTGTGTCACCGGCAGGTTCTTCAACTCCACGGGCACCCCGCCCACACGCCGGCCCGACCGTACCAACGGTGGGGGAGGTGACAAGCGACACATCAAAGGTCAGACTGTGACCATCGCGCCAGTCCGATGACGTCCCCAATCCGTCCCGCCCGTCACTGGGTCATCGGGGACGTTCACGGATGCGCGGAGGCCCTGCGTCGCCTGCTGCGGATGTTGCCCGCTGAAGACCGGCTGATCTTCAACGGCGACGTGATCAACCGCGGGCCCCAGATCCTGGAGGCCATGGAGCTGGTGTGGAGCCAGGTGCGCAGCGGCCGGGCGGTGTGGCTGCGGGGCAACCACGAGGCGGATCTGGTGGACGCCCTCAACCGCGATGACCGCGACACCCAGCGGGCCCTGGCCGGCTGCGACACCTATCGCCAGCTGGGCGACCGCACCTGCCGCCGCTGGCAGCAGCGCCTGGAAAGCCTGCCCAGCCTCTATCCCGGCCGGGGCTGGGTCGCCACCCACGCCGGCCTCGATCCGCGCACCTGGCAACCCGACCTGCGCATCCGCAAGCCCTTCTGGCAGGCCTATGACGGCCGCTTCGGCGAGGTGGTGGTGGCCCACACCCCTGGCCACAGGGTGCGGCGCCAGGGCTGGATCGTGCTGATCGACACCGGGGCCTGCTACGGCGGCGAGCTGAGTGCCTACTGCCCGGAAACGGGCGCGATCGTGCAGGTGCCGGGAGCCCGCCAGCCCCTGGCGGCGGCTGCGGCCCAGCGCCAGGCCCTGTCGGCCAGCCTGCACTGACCCGGGGCCCGGCCCTTGCTCACGGTCTTCCGCAGCAACCGCATCGAGTTCCTGGCGGAGCTGCTGGCCACCCAGTTGCGCCTCAACCCCCCGGGGGTGTTCGAGCAGGTGCAGGTGGTGGTGAACACCTGGCCCACCAGCCGCTGGCTGGGGGAGCAGATCGCCCTGGGGCTGAGTGATCCAGCCGATCCACCCGGCGGCGGCATCGCCGCCAACCTGCGCTTTCCCTTCCCGGCCAGCCGCCTGCGCGCTCTGGTGGACGAGCTGCTGGCAGGCGACGGGGAGGACGCCCCAGCCCCGGCCGGCGCCGACCCCTGGCGCGCCCAGAACCTGGTGTGGGCGGTGCTCGAGCTGCTGCCCGAACTGCTTTCGGCACCGGAGGCCGCACCGCTGCGGCAGTGGCTGGAGCGGCGCGGCGCCGATAGCCGCAGGCTGGATGCGCCGCTGTGGCAGCTGGGGCGCGCCATTGCCGACGCCCTCGACGACTACGGCCTCTACCGCCCCGCCATGCTCGAGGCCTGGCTGCAGGGACGGGACCTCGACGCCGCTGGCCAACCCCTGGCCGAGGCCCTGCGCTGGCAGCCCCAGCTGCTGCGGGCGCTGGCCAAGCGGCTGGAGCGGCTGCCGTTCGGCCTGCGGGCCCGGGCCGCGATCACCCAGCTGGAGCAGGGCCTTCCCGCCAACGCCAGCGCGCCAACCCCGGGCCAGCCCCTGCGCCTGTTCGGCCTCAGCAGCCTGGCGCCGGTACAGGTGGAGCTGCTGCAGGCCCTGTCGGCGCGGATGGCAGTGGAGCTCTACCTGCTCACGCCCTGCCGCGACCTCTGGCAGCGCCACGACGCCAGGGCCGGCGAACCCCTGGGCAGCGACTGGCTGCTGGAGGTGCCAGGGCTGGAAGCCCGCTTTGGGCGGCTGGGGGCCGAGTTCCAGCAGCTGCTGGAGGCCGGCGGCGACACCCACTCCGGCCACGGGAATGACCACGAGGCCTTCTTCCTGCCTGCCAGTGCCGCCCGAGGGCGGGCGCCGACGCTGCTGGAGCAGCTGCAGGAGCGGCTGGCCACGGGCGACACCGACCAGCCCCTGCAGCGCGCCCCCACCGACCACTCCCTCGAGTTCCACGCCTGCCCGGGCCGGCTGCGCCAGCTGCAGATCGTGCGCGACCGGATCCTCCAGCTGCTGGCCGCCGATCCGGAGCTGGAACCGCGCGACATCCTGGTGATGACGCCCCAGGTGGAAGCCTTCGCGCCGCTGGTGGGGGCCGTGTTCGGCGACAGGGACGCCACCGGCGTGGCGCTGCCCTGGCGCCTCACCGACCGCAGCCAGCAGAGCGAGGCCGGCATCAGCCAGGGCCTGCTGGCCCTGTTGCAGCTGGCCGGAAATCGCCTCACGGCCACGGCCCTGGAGGCCCTGCTCGGCTGCACGCCCCTGCTGATCCACCAGGGCATCGACCCCACCGAGGCTGGTGAGATCACGGCGCTGCTGCAGCGCTGCGGCTTTCGCTGGGGCCTCGATGGCCGTGCCCGGGGCGGCGACCCGCGCCACAGCCTCAGCTGGGCGATCGATCGGCTGGTGCTCGGCCTAGTGCTGCCCGAGACGCCGGGGCTGGCGCCGGCCGACACCGCGCCGCTGGCGATGGCCGGCAGCCTGGAGCAGCAGGGGCGCTGGCTGGCGCTGCTGCTCCAGCTGCGCCAGAGCCTGGCCTGGCTGGGGCAGGCCTGCAGCGTGGCCAACTGGGTGAGCGGCCTGAGGGAGCAGCTGGCGGCCCTGTTCGGCGATGGCGGCGAGCGGGCCTGGGAACTGCAGAGCCTGCAGGCGGTGCTGGCCGACTGGAACGCCGTCGCCGGAAGCAGCCCGCTGCTGCTGGAAGCGCCGGTGGTGGCCGAGGTACTGGCAGAGCGGTTGAGCGAGGGCAGCGGCCGCTTCGGCCACCGCTCGGGTGCACTCACGATCAGCGCCCTCGAGCCGATGCGCGCCATCCCCCACAAGGTGGTGGTGCTGATGGGCCTCGATGCTGGCGCCTTCCCGCGCCAGCGCCAGCGCCCGGGCTTCCACCTGCTGGAGCAGATGCGCCGCCTCGGCGATCCGAGCAGCGCCGATCAGGACCGCTACGTGCTGCTCGAGAGCCTGCTCTCGGCCCGGGGGCACCTGCTGGTCAGCTGGAGCAACCGCGACGAGCGCACCGGCGAGGCGCAGGAGCCGGCAGCACCGGTGCGCCAGTGGCTCGACCTGCTCGCCCAGCAGCTGCAGGGCCAGGGCCCGCTGCCCCTGCGCGAGCACGCCGCCAGTCCGCTGGAGCGGCGCAACTTTCTGCCCGAGCCCCCCTGGCCCCCCGCCAGCTGCGATCGGCGCCTGCTCATGGCCCGCCGCCAGCTCGAGCAGGCACCCGATGCGGCCGTGCTGGGCCTAGCCTGGCGGGAAGCAGGCGGCCCTGCGGCCGACGGTGCTGCCCATCCGCCCGGAGCGCCGGAAGTACCCACCACCCCCAGCGAAGCCTGGGCTCACCTGCGCGCCTGGATCGAGGCCCCCCAGGCCCGCTGGCTGGAGGAGCTGGGCCTGCGCCCGCGCGAGTGGGACGAGCCGGTGCGCGATCTGGAGGATCTGCAGCTCGACGAACGCCGCCGCGCCGCCCTGCTGGGGGGCCAGCTCGATGGCGACGGCCTGCCGCCGCCGCAGCTCGATCCCGACTGGGCCACGCTCGAGCGCGGCCGCGGCGTGCTGCCGCCCCTGGCCGCCGGCGCACTGGAGGTGGAGCAGCTGCGCCAGCGCTGGCAGTCGCTGCAGGCGTGTCTGGAGCGGTTGGGGCCGGCCCGCCAGGAGCCGGCCAGCTGGCAGGGGCTGGAGGCGGTGCTGCCCTGGCGGGGCCGGCAGCTGGTGCTCGCCCACACCGGCAAACCCCGCTGCCGCCAGCGGCTGCGGCTGTGGATTGAGCTGCTGCTGGCCGCCGCCGCCGGCCAGGCCCCCGCAGGTGCCGCCCTGGTGGGGCGCGACCAGCAGCGCTTCCGCCTGCTGGAGCAGTTCAGCGCGCCACCGCCCAGCCGCGCGGCCGAGCTGCTCGAGCAGCTGCGCCAGTGGCGCGAGCAGCACCGCCACACCTGCTGGCCCCTGCCGCCGGACACCGGCTGGGCCTTCGCCGAGGCCGAAACCGCCAAACCCGGCGGAGGCCGAGGGCGAAGCAAGGCAAAGGAGGCCTGGGAGGGAGGCTTCCAGAGGCGAGGCGAGCGGCAGGACGCCATCCAGGCCCTCTGCTTCGGCAGCGATCAGCCGCTGGCCGAGCTGCTCACCACGCCGGTGGAGCAGCTGGCCCTGGCGCTGCACGGCCCCCTGCTGGAGCTCAGGCAGGAGCTGAAGGGATGACGCTGGCTCCCTTCGAGCCCAATGCCATGCCGCTCAGCCCCGGCATCCGTCTGCTGGAGGCCAGCGCCGGCACGGGCAAGACCTTCGCCCTGGCCCATCTGGTGCTGCGCCTGGTGAGCGAGGGTCCGCGGCCGCTGGCGATCGAGCAGCTGCTGGTGGTCACCTTCACCGATGCCGCGGCCGCCGAACTGCGCGACCGCATCGCCCGGCGACTGCAGGACGCCCTTACCCAGCTGGAGGCCGCCGCCGGCCAGCCCAACCCTGGTGATCCCGCGCCACCGGTGGATCTGGATCAGCCCCTGGCCGCGTGGCTGGCGGCCCAGGGGCCGGATCCCTCGCCGCTGCTGCGCGGCCGGTTGCTGCTGGCGCTGGAGCAGCTCGATCGGGCCGACATCACCACCATCCACGGCTTCTGCCGCCGCAGCCTGCAGCGCCAGGCGCTGGAGGCCGGGCTGGGGCCGGCGGTGTCGCTGGAGACCTGCGCCGCCGAGCGCCGCGGCCAGATCGTGCACGACTACTGGCAGCAGCAGGTGCTGCCCCTGCCCGCCGAACAGCTGGCCGGGCTACTCAGCCGGGACATCAAGCCCGAGCGTCTGGCCAGCATGCTGCAAAACCTCGATGGCGACCCGGCCCTGGAGCTCGATCCACTCCCCGAGGGCATTGCGCGGGACGCACCGCTGGCCGCGCAGCTGCAGGCCCACTGGCTGGCGGGCTGGCAGCGGTTTGAACAGCTCTGGCACCGCGATGCCGAAGCGCTGGAGCACAACCTGGCCGCCAGCGCCGGCATCGCCAAGGCCAACGGCCACAGCTACAAGCCCTACCGGCTCAAGCCCAAACCCGACAAGCTCGATGCCGTGACGGGCTGGCTGGCGGGCCTGGAGGGTGCACCCAGCTACGCGGAGCTGCTGGAGCGCAAGGAGCTGCGCGAGTACTTCCACCCCGGCCCCGTGCAGAAGCTGGAGTGCGCCGCCCACCGTGAGGATGCCCGCCTGCCCCAGGCCGAACTGCTGGAGGCGATCGCCGCATTGGTGGATGGCCCGGCCGAGCTGCTGCTACTGCACTTCGCCCACTGGGGCCGCATGGAACTGGCGCGCCGGCGCGAGCGCAGCGGCGAGATGGGCTATGGCCAGCTGCTCGAGCTGCTCGACCCCGGCGAGCAGGCCGACACGCCGCTGCTGCGCGCCGTGGCCGGGCGCTACCGCGCCGCCCTGATCGATGAATTCCAGGACACCGACCCGATCCAGTGGCGGATCCTGCAGGGGGCCTTCGGCGGCGATCCGCCCCGCCACCTGCTGGTGATGGTGGGCGACCCCAAGCAGGCGATCTACCGCTTCCGCGGCGGCGAGCTGGCCACCTACCGCCAGGCGGCCGCGCAGGCCGAGGCCCGCTTCGACCTGGTGGAGAACCGCCGCTCCAGCGAGGGCCTGATCGCGGGGTTGAACGCCCTGATGCGGCCGGGTCTGGTGGGGTCAGATCTGGAGGTGCCTGAGGTGCTCTGCCGCGCCCGCGGCGAGCAGCTCACGCTCGCGGCCGGCGAAGCGCCGCTGCAGCTGCTGGCTCTGGAGCCGGCCCAGCTGGAGAGCCAGGTGGCGGCGTTCTGCCAGGGCCTGCTGGAGCGCCAGCTGCAGCTGGTGAAGGGCGAGAGCCGGCGGCCGCTGGAGCCGGCCGACCTCTGCCTGCTGGTGAACACCCACCGCGAGGCCGAGGCCCTGCGGGTGGCCCTGGAGCGCCGCGGCCTGCCCAGCCGGCTGATGAACCAGGGGGATGTGTTCGCCAGTGAGGGGGCCCTGGCCCTGCAGCGGCTGCTCGATGCCCTCGCCGCAGCGGGCGATCCGGGCCGACTGCGCCTGCTGGCCGCCTCCAGCCTGCTGGGCTGGAGCGCCGAGGGCATCCGCAGCGCACCGCCCGCAGCCTGGGACCAGCTGGCCGACAACCTCGCCCGGCTGGCGGAGCGGCTGCCGCAGCAGGGACTCACGGCAGTGGTGGGCCAGCTGCTCGGCAGCGAGGCCCTGGCCCGGCTGGCCCTGCGCGGCCGCGCCCTGGCCGATCTGCAGCAGGCGGCGGAGCTGGTGCAGGAGCAGATGCACCGCCAGGGGCTGAACACGGCCGCCACTGCCGACTGGCTGCGCAACCTGCGCCTGCAGGAGGAGCGCGACGTGCCCGATGCCCACCGCTGCCGCAGCGATGCCGCCGAGTCGGCGATCGCCGTGGTGACCATCCACCGCAGCAAGGGCCTGGAGTATCCAGTGGTGATCTGCCCCAATCTGTGGAGCGGCGAGCGGGCCACCCGCGGCGGCAGCGCCTCGCTGGGGCGCCGCTGGCGTCCGCCCGGCAGCCGGCGGCCCCGCTTCGATCTGCACCTCAACCCCCACTGGGGTACGGGCCGCGAGGCCGCCGAGCAGCACGCTGAGGCCGAACGACAGGAGGCCGAACGCAAGGCCTACGTGGCCTGCACCCGGGCCCGCCAGCTTCTGGTACTGGGCTGGCCCGAGGCTGATGAGGCCAAACCGGGCAACCCCCTCAGCCCCTGGCTGGTGGACCAGGCAACGGCGGACGGTCTGCGGGAGCTGCCGCTGCAGCATGTTGATCCCACCACCCATCCGCCCGCGCGCGAGCGCTGGCGTCCGGGCCCACCCTGCGGTGACTTGAAGCTGGGGCACACCCCGGCCCGCAGCCTCGACACCCTCTGGGGCCGGGCCAGCTATTCCGCCTGGACCCACGGCGCAGCGGCCCTGCCACCGGAGGCGCGCGACGAGGGCCGCGACAGCGACGCGCTCAGCCGCGACGGCGATGACACCGGTGATGAGGCCGCTGATGAGGAGGGTGGCGGGGCTGATCCGGCGCGGGCCGCCTGGCCAGCCCTCGGCCCCCTGGCCCGGTTTCCGCGCGGCGCCACACCCGGCGATGCGCTGCACCGCATGCTCGAGCAGATCTCCTACCCCGCCCTGGCCGCTGGCGCGCTGGAGCCGGCGCGGGCCGTGGTGCTGCGCGAGCTCGACCGGGCCGGCCTGGCGGCCGATCTGGCCGACAGCGTGCTCACGGCGTTGCAGCAGCTGGTGCTCACCCCCCTCGGCAGCCCGCTGGGCCCCCTGCGCCTGGCCGATCTGGAGCCGGGGAGCTGGCTCAGTGAGATGGCCTTCGACCTGCCGCTGGCCACCGGCCGCGAGCGGCTGGTGCGCAGCAGCGGCCTGGCGGAGGTGTTCCGCCTCCACGACGGCGGCCGCTTCGGCAGCGGCTACGGCCGCCAGCTGCAGGCGCTCGGCGTGGCCAGTCGGGGCTTTCTCACCGGCTCGATCGATCTGGTGTTCCGCTGCGGCGAGCGCTGGTGGGTGGCCGACTGGAAGAGCAACTTCCTCGGCCAGCGCGATGGCAGCGGCAGCGTGCTCAGCTGCGGCCCTAGCGACTACTCCGCCGCGGCGATGGCGCAGCTGATGGCGTCGAACCACTACCCCCTGCAGGCCCACCTCTATCTGGTGGCCCTGCACCGCTACCTGCGCTGGCGCCTGCCGGGCTATGCGCCCGACCGCCATCTGGGCGGCTATGCCTACGTGTTCCTGCGCGGGGTGCCGGGACCGATGGCGGCCAAGCCCGGCGACGACGTGCCCGGCGTGCTGGTGGAGCGGCCGCCGCTGGCGCGGCTGCTGGCGCTCGATGCCCTGCTGCGGGAGGGCCAGCCATGAGCAGCCTGGCCCCGGCCTTGCTCGACAGCCTGCTGCGCCTGCTGCCGGCATCCAGCGCAACCCGGCTCGATCCGGCGGGTCAGCTCGCCCTGCGGCAGGTGATCACCGCCCTGGCCGGCGCCCTGGGGCGGGGCGAACTGGGACTCGATCTGGAAGGGCCGCCACCGCCGGAGCTGGAGGAGGCTAGTGGGGAAGCCGCGAGCACCAACACCTCCGGCCAGGCCACCACCAGCCAGCCCCATACCTGGCCCACCGCCCAGCTGGCGGCCCTGCAGGCCTGCGGCTGGCTGGTGGAGTCCGGCTCGCCTCAGCACATGCCAGAGGATCAGCCCGAGGCGCCGGTGGTGCGCGCCGGCCGCTGGCTGCGTTGGCGCCGCTGGCACCAGCAGCTCAGCCACTGCACCACCGCCCTGATCGAACGGGGGCAGGCCGGCGTGGAACCGCCCGCCAGCGCCAGCCAACTGGAGGAAGCCAGGAGCTTGGCGACGGCGGCCGGCCTGGATCGGCAGCAGAGCGCTGCGGTGCGGGCCCTGCTGGAGCAGCGGCTGGTGCTGCTCAGCGGCGGGCCCGGCACCGGCAAGACCTCCACCGTGGTGCGGATGCTGGCGGCGGCCCTGCGGCTGCAACCCCAGCTGCGCCTGCAGCTGGCGGCGCCCACCGGCAAGGCGGCCGCCCGCCTCGGCGCCGCCGTGGCCGCTGGAGCCGCTGAACTGGCGCCCGGCCTGGCCGAGCGCCTGGCCAGGCTGCCCTGCGGCACCCTGCACCGGCTGTTGGAGGCCCGCGGCAACGGTGCAGGGTTCCGCCGCGGTGCCGCTCTGCCGCTGGAGCTCGATCTGCTGGTGGTGGATGAGGTGTCGATGGTGGATCTGCCCCTGATGCAGGCCCTGCTGGCGGCCCTGCCCCAGGCGGCACGGCTGCTGCTGGTGGGCGATCCCGGCCAGCTGCCTCCGGTGGGCCCCGGCGCGGTGCTGCTGGAGCTCTGCCGGCCGGAAGCGCTGGCGGCCCTCGGCCCGGCGGCGGTGGAGCTGCGCACCACCTACCGCAACGATGGGGCGATCGCCACCCTGGCCTCCGCCTTGAGGAGCCAGGTGGCTCCGGGTAGCGAGCTGCTGCACACCCTGCGCCCGCAGCTGGAGCAGCTCCGGAGCGGCGACAACGTGCAGTGGCAGGAGGCCCCGGCCGGCCGGCCGCCGGCCGATGCCCTGGCGCGTCTGCGCGAGCACCAGCAGCGCCTTGCCGAGCTGGCGGATGCCCTTGGCCTGCTCGACCCGCAAGCCGGACCCGCCGACCACCCGGGCGCCAGGGCCCTGCTCAACGAACTCGAGCGGCTGATTCTGCTCAGCCCGATCCGCCAGGGCCCCTGGGGGGTGGAGGGGGTGCAGCGGGCCCTGCTGGGGGAGGCGCTGGCTGGCCCGGTGCAGGCCTGGCCGCTGGGCACGCCCGTGCTCAACCGCCGCAACCTGAGCGAGCAGGAGCTGGCCAATGGCGACATCGGCGTGCTGGTGGCGGGCGCGGGCGGGCGGCGGCTGGTGCTCTTCCCCCGAGGCCGGCTGCTGCATCCGGCCCAGCTGGCGGGAGCCGAACCCGCCCTGGCCCTCACGGTGCACAAGGCGCAGGGCAGCCAGTACGGCGAGGTGCTGCTGCTGCTCCCCGCCGGCCGCCAGCTCCATGCCCGCCTGCTCTACACGGGTCTGACCCGGGCCCGGAGTAGCGCCCGTTTGTACACCGCCCTCCACTCTGCCTAAGGTCCGAAGCGCAATCAAACACGCCCCTCCATGGAGCATCGGCCCTGGGGCTGGTTCGAGACCCTCAGCGAGGGGCCGGGCTACCTGGTGAAGCGCCTCTGCGTGCAAGCCGGCCGGCGCATCAGTCGCCAGCGGCACCGGCACCGCTGTGAACACTGGGTGGTGGTGGCCGGCAACGGGGAGCTCGAATGCGCGGATTCCCTGGTGGCAGCAGTGGCCGGCACCAGCCTGTTCATTCCCCTGGGGGCCGTGCACCGCGCCACGGCAGGGGATCAGGACCTCTTGATCGTGGAGGTGCAGCGCGGCGAGCAACTGCGTGAAGACGACATCGAACGGCTGGCCGACGACTTCGGGCGGCTCGGGCCGCCCTGAAATGGGCTGGTGATGGTGTTGTTGGGCGTGCTGTTAAAGTTTGTTGATACCTTCTTAAAGTGGCCCTCGCAGGAGGGCTTTTCAAGGGCAAGGCACACAAGGAAAAAGCGCAACGGCATCACCCAGGGGCCGGACCCGATCCGCAACCCCACCGACGCAAGCGTGAATTCCGCGTTGGAGAGGAGTCGTGGTCCGATCGGGGCTGCGTCGATGGTCTGAGCCGGCACCGCCGCCTCGCAGCACCACTGGGATCCTGCCGGGCCTGCATGAAGGACTGACCTGTTCACAGGGCCCAGCCCCAGTTCGGCCTGAGGACACCCGCGAGTTCATTTTTTGACTTCCTTGACCAGCCTGACCAACCTGAACAACGACGAGCTCACCGGCGCTGAGCTCAACAGCGATAGCGCCATGCCGGCGGACGAGAGCGCCAACCAGGCCCCCGAGTCCTCCAGCTCCAGCAGCGGCTTCGCCCGCTTCGGCTTCGCACCCGAGGTGCTGGCCGCCCTCGATGCCATCGGCTACAGCGAGCCCTCGCCGATCCAGCAGGCCGCCATCCCCGAGCTACTGCTCGGCCGCGACCTGGTGGGCCAGGCCCAGACCGGCACCGGCAAGACGGCCGCCTTCGCCCTGCCGGTGCTGGCCCGCATCGACCCCAGCCAGCGCAAGCCCCAGGTGCTGGTGCTCGCCCCCACCCGCGAACTGGCCCTGCAGGTGGCTGCCGCCTTCAACAGCTATGCCGCCCAGCTGCCATCGGTGCGCACGGTGGCGGTGTACGGCGGCGCCGACTTCCGCGACCAGATCCACCAGCTCAAGCGCGGCGCCCAGATCGTGGTGGGCACCCCCGGCCGGGTGATGGACCACATGCGCCAGGGCACCCTCGACCTCTCCGAGCTACGCACCCTGGTGCTCGATGAGGCCGACGAGATGCTGCGCATGGGCTTCATCGACGACGTGGAGTGGGTGCTGGAGCAGCTGCCGGAGCAGCGCCAGGTAGTGCTGTTCTCCGCCACCATGCCAGCCGAGATCCGGCGCATCTCCCAGCAGTACCTGAGCAGCCCGGCGGAGATCACCATCCGCACCAAGGCGGCCGACGCCGGCCGCATCCGCCAGCGCTACCTGGTGGTGCAGGGTCCCCACAAGCTGCCCGCCCTGGAGCGGGTGCTGGAGAGCGAAGGCGGCGAGGGCGTGATCATCTTCGCTCGCACCAAGGCGATCACCCTCACGGTGGCCGAATCGCTGGAGGCCCACGGCTACGACGTGGCCGTGCTCAACGGCGACGTGCCCCAGGCACAGCGGGAACGCACGATCGAGCGACTGAAGAGCGGCCAGGTGGACGTGCTGGTGGCCACCGACGTGGCCGCCCGCGGCCTCGATGTGGACCGCATCGGCCTGGTGATCAACTACGACATCCCCTTCGACAGCGAGGCCTACGTGCACCGCATCGGCCGCACCGGCCGGGCGGGCCGCAGCGGCGAGGCCATCCTCTTCCTCACCCCGCGGGAACGCCGCTTCCTGGGCGGTCTGGAGCGGGCCGTGGGCAAGCCGATCGAGCCGATGGATGTGCCCAGCAACGCCACCATCAACCAGCACCGCCTCGACCGCCTGCGCCAGCGGCTCACCGCCGCCCACCAGCAGAGCGGCTGCAGCGCCGAGGAGCGGGCCCTGCTCAGCGAGATCCTGCAGCGGGTGGCCCAGGAACAGGGCTGCGACCCCGGCGCCCTGGCCCTGGCGGCCCTGGAGCTGGGCCTGGCCGGCAAACCCCTGCTGCAGCAGGGCAACGACGACTTCAGCCAGGTACGCGCCAACGGTCCCGGGCGCGACCGGGGAGACCGGGACCGGGGAGACCGGGACCGCGAACCGCGCCGGCGCATCCCTGGCCGTTCGGAGCGCCCCGTGGGCGAGCCGGAAGCCGACATGGAGCGTTTCCGGGTGGAACTCGGCTGGCGCGACCGGATCAAGCCGGGCAACCTGGTGGGGGCGATCGCCAACGAGACCGGCCTCAACGGCCGGTCCATCGGCCGCATCCAGATCTTTGACACCCACAGCGTGCTCGATCTGCCCAAGGGCATGCCCGAGGAAGTGTTCCAGAGCCTGCGCCAGCTGCGGGTGCTGAACAAACCCCTGCAGATCAGCCGCCACCGCGACTGAGATCAACGGCATCGGCCCCTCAGCTGGGGGCCGGCTCCGCCCCGGCTGGACCCCTTGAGATCGGCCCCCCGGTCCTGTTCGGTGAGCGAGAGCTCACGGGAGACCACGCCGGGGATCGCCTCAGGCGCAGAGGCCGGTGACCTCACTCAGGGCGATCGAACTCACCCCCACCAGGCGGAGGGATTCCACCGCCCCCACCAGGCAGCACTGCACCTCAAGGCTTTCCGAGCGCACGAGGGTCTGCAACAGGTCGAAGCGATCCTGCGGAGCCAGTTCGCCGTCCTCGCTCCAGGCGAGGCTCCAGGGGACAGGGGCCGTCATCACGATGCAGCGATGGATCAGGGTTTGCTGACAATGGGACACTACTGGGGCCCGGGGCAGGAGCTACAGGGTCTCTTCAGAACCGCTTCACGCTTCTCCATAACGGCCGCCGGCGTGGTCCTAGGGTTGGGGCTGATTCCAAAGGCGTACAGGCTCCCTTCGGCACCCACAGGCCCAGCCGTCAGCCTCAATCGGCAATCCCGATTCAACTGACAACTCTGGTCCAACTGGCCATCCCTGGGAATCCCGGCATCAGACGAATCGAAGACGCACCCTTTCCCCTGGTGCACCGTTCCAGGCTTTGCTCCATTCAATGACCATCTACGTTGGCAACCTCTCGTTCCAGGCCGAGCGCGAGGACCTGCTTGATCTCTTCGGGCAATACGGCGAAGTCCGCCAGTGCAGCCTCCCCCTCGACCGTGAAACCGGCCGCAAGCGCGGTTTCGCCTTCGTTGAACTCAGCGACGACGCCGCTGAGCAAAAGGCCATCGACGACCTCCAGGACGTGGAGTGGATGGGCCGCATGATCCGCGTGAACAAGGCCACCCCCCGTGAAGGCGGCGGCGGTGGTGGCGGCGGCGGCGGCAACCGCGGTGGCGGCGGCGGCAACCGCGGTGGCGGTGGCGGCTACGGCGGCAACCGCGGTGGCGGTGGAGGCTACGGTGGCGATGGCGGTGGCGGCGGCGGCAACCGCTGGTGATCTGCCCGGCAGGCTGAAGCCCGCCGTGTTCAACGCCCTGACCCCCGGGACCCCTGTCCTGGGGGTCTTGTCATGGCGGCCCCCAATTGCGGCAGTGCCTGCCAGTGGTTGTTCCGCCAATGGTTCCCACACCCACAGTTTCCGCGTCCACCTTTTCCGCGCCGATGGTTTCCGCGCCCATCAGTTCGCCACCCGAGAGCAGCCCCGCCCTGGGGCGGCTGTTCCGCACCCTGCGCCCCCACCGGCGGCAGGTATGGCTGGCGGCCAGCTGCTCGGTGCTA
>Ga0208084_1000004_pt1 | contig 55368 bp, 46 predicted proteins | sample LakMenEpi14Sep09_FD_150698 | JGI IMG/M metagenome (GOLD analysis project Ga0208084, IMG submission 150698) | Freshwater microbial communities from Lake Mendota, WI - 14SEP2009 deep hole epilimnion (SPAdes) | ecosystem: Environmental > Aquatic > Freshwater > Lentic | place: Lake Mendota, Madison... | reverse complement strand
GGGCGGCGGCAGGCCAGGGCGGGATCGCCCTCCGGCCCGGCAGCGAGGGCGCAGGTGGCCACCTGGGGGATGCCGATCGCCAGTTCCTCCAGGCGGTGGCGGTCGCCCTCGCGGTTGAGCAGGGGCAGCCAGCGGGCGATGCCGTCTTCGATCTGGGGCAGCCAGCGCCCCCGGGCGATCAGGCTCAGGGCCCAGCGCTGCAGGTGGGTCCACCAGCGCAGGTCGTCGGCCATGTCCGGGTGGCCGGCCGCCAGGGGCAGGCCGCTCAGCCACTCGGCGGCGCTGCCCGGATCGAGGGCCCAGCCCTCCACCTGCCAGGGCCACCATTCCAGCTGCCTGGGGATCGGTTCGCCGGCCTGCAGGGGCAGGCCGCTCCAGCCCTTGGCGCCGGCGCTGCTGCGGCCGCGGCTGGCCTGGGTGCGGCTGGGCAGGGTGAGGGTGGCGCGGGCGGGCCGCAGGGCCTCGCTCCAGTAGCCGTTGTCATCCAGCCAGTCGGCGACTTCGTCGGTGGTGAGGGCGAAGGGATGGTCGGGGGCCTCGTGGCCGGGCTGCACCGGACTGGCCACCTTCCAGGTGTCTGCCCAGAGGAACAGGCGACCGCCCGCCCCTTCAGGGGGAAACAGCCAGGTGGCGTGCAGCAGGCTCATCCCAGGGTCATCAGGGCCGGCGGGCCGACAGGTCGCCGGGGGCGACCGGGCGGGATCTGTGCCGAAGCAGCTGCAGTGACAGGTGCAGCAGCAGGGCGGCGCCGACCAGCGGCAACCAGGCACGAATGAGCCCCATCATCACAGTTGGCGCAACCGCCAGCAGGGCGGCCGGCCAGCTCGGGCCTGCTGGCCAGGGGCCGATGGTGGGCAGGCCCAGGCTGTGGATACCGCAGACGGCCCCCACCAGGCCGGCCTGCAGGTGGCTGTCATCGGGGTCGACCCGCTGCAGATGGAAGGCCAGCAGGCCGTAGAACAGGCCGCAGCCGCCGGCGCGCAGGGCCGCTTCCAGCCCCAGGGGCAGGCCGAGCAGCAGGGCGGTGAGCCCGGCGCCCAGGGCCCAGGCGATCGACTGCAGCCGCAGCTGCTGGCGGGATGGCGGTGCAGGGAGCTGGCTCACGCGGCGGCCCAGGGGCGTCTTGGAGCTGTTGCTGGGCGATCATGCCCTGCGCAGGCCCGTTGCCGTGTTCATGAGTCCGGGACCGTTGCGGCCGCCTGAGCGCACCCTGCACCTGCACGCCGGACCCCACAAGACCGCCAGCACGTACCTGCAGGCGCGTCTGCACGCCAACCGGCCCGGCCTGGAGCGGCTGGGTCTGCGCTATCCCACCCCCTGGCGGGAGCACTCCCACCGCCACCTGGCACGGGACCTGCAGGCCGGCCGCTTCCAGGCACTGGAGCGGCTGCTCGGGCAGCAGCGGCGCTGGAGCGGCGATCTGCTGCTCAGCGCCGAGCACTTCGCGCCCCTGATCCGCGACCCCCAGGCCCTGGCGCGCCTGCTTCGCCACGGCGCCGCGCAGGGTTTCGCCCTGCATGTGATCAGTTTCGTGCGCCCCCAGGCCGAGCTGCTCAACTCCTTCTATGCCCACGGGCTAGGCCGGCTCTACGGCGCCCCCAGCTTCCGGGCCTATGTGCGGGCCCAGCTGGACGGCCGCCGCCTGCGCGGGCCGGCGCGGCGGCGCTGGATCCGCCACGCCCCCCAGCTGCTGGATTTCGAGCAGCGGTTCGCTGCCCCGCTGGCGGCCGAGGGGCTGCGCCAGAGCTATCTGCCCTTCCGGCCGCGCCGGCAGGACCCCTTCGCCCAGCTGCTGGACCTGCTGGAGCTGCCGCCGCCGGTGGCGGGCTGGCGGGCCGCGCCGGCCGAGCAGGCCAACGAACAGCTGGGGCGGCGCGGGCTGGGGCTGGCCTACCTGCTCAACGGCGAGCTCGACCGGTTGCCTGTGCGCCGCAACCAGCTGATCGCCGGCCATGGCCTCAACCGGCTGGTGGAGCAGCTCCGCCAGCTGGCGCGCCAGCGGGGCTGGGTGGCCGAGCGCTTCGACGGCTGGCAGGGGCGGCTGCCGGCCCTGTTGCAGCAGCGATTCGGGGCCAGCAACGAGCGTTTTGCCCAGCGGGTGTGGGGGCAGGACTGGGGGGAGGTGTTCCCCCCGGGCCAGTCCGGCCTGGCCGGCGCCGCCGGCCAGGGATTGGTGCTGGATCAGCAGCTGCGCGAAGAGGCCTGCGAGCTGTTCCTGACCTACCGCCGGCGCCTGCCCCGCCACCTGCGCTGAGCGATCAGGCCGGGCGGTGGGCCGGGGGTCTGCCTGATGCCAGGCGTGCCGATGTCAGGCGGCGGCGGAGGCGGCGGCTGGTGCGGAAGGCGGCGGCTACGCCCAAGATCGGCAGGGGGCCGGGAGCGGAATAGATGGTTGAACTGCCGCCATAACCCTGCAGCCTGGCGGCCGCGAAGATCCCTTCACCATCAATGTCAATGGGCTCGTTGAAGGAACTGAAATTCAGATTGCTGCCCGTGATGATGAATGAAAAGGTGTCGTAATGATCCAGGCGATCGCTGTTTGGGCCGCCTGCCAATGGAAGGTTAAGACGAAAATCGAGGCCCTGGATACCATTCGCCATGTTAATATTGTCAGAATCGTAGGTGAAGTCTTGATTTACGCAATTGGACGCTGGAATCGTGCCTGCACAAACGGAGCTAATCGTAGAACCATCTACAAGATTGAATGCCACTGAGCTAATGAAGGCTGCCGAGGCCTTGGTGAGATTGGCGTCAAGAGTAAGAATTATGGAATTGGTTGTATTAGTGTTTTTAATAACGGCCTCCAACCAGCTATTGGTGCCGGTATTGGGGTTTTCGCCCAAGGTTAAGGAAGGATTGTTGTTCGCGTTGCTATTGTTAAATCGCGTATCTTTGAAAAGAAACGTTAGTGAGTCAGCGCCTAATATTGCTATTGAGTGTGCTGGTGGTGCGATTGCCAATAGAACGGCGCTGCCTGCGGCGCAACAGCTGCACTTCAGGATCAGTCTTCGCAAAAAGACGGGTTCAAGTTGAAGCGACGGCAACATTTTTCTGCGGAGATTATCGGACCTCTTGTGTCTAGAAAGAAAGTCGCCTGATATTCGGCTTTCACTGAAGCGTTGCAGTGGCGCGCTGGCCCCATTTCAGCTGGCTGCAAAGTGGAGCAAAGGCCATCGGCAGAGCCCTGCTCCACCCCTTGGGCGATCATGGAGCGCAAGCGCACCACCTGTTCCCATGGCCGCCGTTCCTCCCTCTTGCCCCCGGACCGGTGCCGAGATCCGTGCGGCCTTCCTGTCTTTCTACGAACAGCGCGGCCACAGGCCGATGGCCAGCGCCTCCCTGGTGCCGGACGACCCCACGGTGCTGCTCACGATCGCCGGCATGCTGCCGTTCAAGCCGGTGTTCCTGGGGCAGCAGCAGCGGCCGGCGCCCCGGGCCACCAGCGCGCAGAAGTGCATCCGCACCAACGACATCGAGAACGTGGGCCGTACGGCCCGGCACCACACGTTCTTTGAGATGCTCGGCAACTTCTCCTTCGGCGACTACTTCAAGGAGCAGGCGATCCAGTGGGCCTGGGAGCTCAGCACCGAGGTGTTCGGGCTTTCACCGCAGAATCTGGTGGTGAGTGTGTTCCGTGAGGACGACGAAGCCGAAGCGATCTGGCGCGATGGGGTGGGCGTGAACCCGAAGCGGATCATCCGCATGGATGAGGCCGACAACTTCTGGGCCTCCGGCCCCACCGGCCCCTGCGGCCCCTGCTCGGAGATCTACTACGACTTCAAGCCCGAACTGGGCGACGACGGCATCGATCTCGAAGACGACGCGCGCTTCATCGAGTTCTACAACCTGGTGTTCATGCAGTACAACCGCGACGCCGAGGGCACCCTCACGCCGCTGGCCAATCGCAACATCGACACCGGCATGGGCCTGGAGCGCATGGCCCAGATCCTGCAGCAGGTTCCCAACAACTACGAAACCGACCTGATCTACCCGCTGATCGAGACGGCGGCAGCGCAGGCGGGGGTCGACTACCGCGCCCTCGATGAGAAGGGCCAAACCAGTCTCAAGGTGATCGGCGATCACTCCCGTGCCATCACCCAGCTGATCGGCGATGGCGTCACTGCTTCCAACCTGGGCCGCGGCTACATCCTGCGGCGGCTGCTGCGCCGCGTGGTGCGCCACGGCCGCCTGCTCGGCATCGACAAGCCCTTCCTGACGGCGATGGGGGAGGCCTCGATCACCCTGATGCAGGCCGCTTACCCGCAGCTGGTGGAGCGCCAGGAGGTGATCCTGGCGGAGCTGGAGCGCGAGGAGGCCCGCTTCCTGGAAACCCTGGAGCGGGGCGAGAAACTGCTGGCCGAGGTGTTGGCGGCCCAGCCGAAGCAGATCAGCGGCGAGCAGGCCTTCGAGCTCTACGACACCTACGGCTTCCCGCTGGAGCTCACCGAGGAGATCGCCGAGGAGCACGGCCTCACGGTGGACACCGCCGGCTTCGAGGCGGCGATGGAGCAACAGCGCCAGCGGGCCAAGGCCGCGGCGGTGAGCATCGACCTCACCCTGCAGGAGGCCATTGATCAGGTTGCCTCCGCCGCCCAAGCCACCGCCTTCAAGGGCTATGAGGCCCTGGAGCATCCCAGCTGCGTGCTGGCCCTGGTGGTGAATGGCGAGCCGGCGGAGCGAGCCAGTGCCGGTGATCAGGTGCAGCTGGTGCTCGATGTCACCCCCTTCTATGGCGAGGGCGGCGGCCAGGTGGGCGATCGGGGCGTGCTGCTGGGCGGTGGCGACCAGACCAGCGTGGATGCGGGCGTGATCGTGAGCATCGCGGGCGTGTCGCGCAACCGCTCGGTGTTCGTGCACAGCGGCCGGGTGGAACGGGGCCAGATTGCGGTGGGCGACCTGCTCACCGCCCGGGTGGATGCGGCCTGCCGGCGCCGTGCCCAGGCCAACCACACCGCCACCCACCTGCTGCAGGCGGCCCTCAAGCAGGTGGTGGATCCGGGCATCGGTCAGGCCGGCTCGCTGGTGGATTTCGACCGCCTGCGCTTCGACTTCCACTGCCCCCGGGCCGTGACCCCGGAGGAGCTGGAGCAGATCGAGGCGCTGATCAATGGCTGGATCTCTGAGGCCCACCGCCTCGAGGTGGCGGAGATGGCGATCGAGCAGGCCAAGGCCGCCGGGGCGGTGGCGATGTTCGGCGAGAAGTACGCCGACGTGGTGCGGGTGGTGGATGTGCCCGGCGTGTCGATGGAGCTCTGCGGCGGCACCCACGTGGCCAACACCGCCGAGATCGGCGTGTTCAAGATTGTGGCCGAGAGCGGCGTGGCCGCCGGCATCCGCCGCATTGAGGCGGTGGCGGGGCCGGCGGTGCTGGCCTATCTCAAGGAGCGCGAGGCGGTGGTGAAGCCCCTGGCCGAGCGCTTCAAGGCCCAGCCCGGCGAGATCGTGGAGCGGGTGGCCCAGCTGGCCGACGAGCTCAAGGCCAGCCAGAAGGCCCTGGCGGCGGCCCGCAGCGAGCTGGCGGCGGCCAAGGCCGCGGCTCTGGTGGCCCAGGCCCAGGCGGTGGGGCCCTTCCACGTGCTGGTGGCCCGCCTCGATGGTGTGGATGGCGCCGGCCTGCAAACGGCCGCCCAGGGTCTGGCCGACCAGCTGGGTGACGGAGCCGCAGTGGTGCTGGGCGGCCTGCCCGACCCGGCCGATCTGACCAAGGTGATCCTGGTGGCGGCCTTCGGCAAAGCGGTGATCGCGGCCGGCCCCAAGGCCGGCGCCTTCATCGGCGGCATCGCCAAGCTCTGCGGCGGTGGCGGCGGCGGCCGGCCCAACCTGGCCCAGGCTGGTGGCCGTGATGGCGCGGGGCTGGATGGGGCGCTGGAGCAGGCGCGGGAGCAGCTGATCAGCGCCCTGGCGGGCTGAACGCAGCCAGGCCGGCTGAATGGGAGCTCTGCGGCTAGCCCTCCGCCGGACTGCCGCTGGTCACCGCCTGAAACAGCCGGCGCATCGTCGCGAGCAGACCTGTGTCCTGCACCTCGCTGGCGCGCTCGTCCAGTTGATCCAGCTCCTGCCGGCGGCGGTTCACCAGTTCGGCCAGCTGCTCCAGCAGCTCCGGCTGCGCCTCCAGAAGGGGTGCCAGGGCTTGCCGGTCGAGCTGCAGCAGGCGGCATTCCTCCAGGGCGCGCACGGTGGCGCTGCGCGGTTGGTCCAGCAGCAGTGTCATCTCGCCGAAGTGCTCGCCGGGCCCCAGCTGCCGCACCGACACCTGCCGTCCAGGACCAACCGCCTTGAGCACCTCCACCCGCCCCACCAGAAGTTGGTACAGGCAGTCGCCCGACTCCCCCTCCCGCACGATCGCCTCGCCGGGAGCGAAGGTGAGCACCTGCCCCGCTGCCGCCAGTTGCTTGAGCTGGTCCGCTGCCATCACCCGGAACAGTCCGCTCCCCGCCAGGGCTGCAGTGGCCGACCTGCCGGTCTGCGGGGCTTCACGGCGGCGCGCCCGCAGCTCCCGCACCGGGAAGGGGATGGTCTGGCCAGCCCGCTGCAGGGCATACCAGATCTGCTCCTGCAGCGCGCTGCGCAGCTCCAGCACAGCCCTCAGGTTCATCTCCTTCTGCCACACCTGCAGCTCGTAGAGGATCGAGCTCTCCTCGAACTCCTTCAGGCGGACCCGCGGCGCCGGGGTATCCAGCACCAGCGGATGCTGGCGCAGCACCTCCTCCAGCAGGGCCCGGGCCTGGGCCGGAGGGAAGCCGTAGTCGAGGCCGATCTCGAAACGGTTGCTGGCGGCGCCGCTGGCCGAGCGGTTGCTAATCACCTCCGCGGTGATCTTGCTGTTGGGGATGATCAGCCGGTAGCCGTCCAGGTTGCGCAGCTGGGTGTCACGCCAGGTGATCCTCTCCACCACCCCCTGCACGCCCTGGCCCATGTCCAGCCAGTCGCCCACCGCGAAGTCGTCCCCCAGCTGCAGCTCCAGACCGGCGAACAGGTCCTTGAGCGTTTCCTGGGCGGCGAAGCCCAGCACCGCGGTGAGCACGGCCGAGGTGGTGACCAGGCCCACGAGATCGAAGCGGGCCGATTCCCGCACCACCAGCACCGTGAGCAGCGCTCCCAGGCCGAGCATCAGCAGCTGCAGCAGCAACTCCGGCGGGCGGCGCCACCAGCCCAGGCCGCCCGGCAGCTCCACCCCCAGCCACAACCCCAGCCGCAGGGCGGCATAGCCGAGCAGCAGTTCGTCCGCCATCCCCAGCCAGCGCCGGTAGTCGGCGGGCAGGCCGAGCGCCTCGATCCAGGGCATCAGCGTCCAGCTGGCCAGCGCCAGCAGGGGCAGCCCCAGGGGGACGTCCGGCAGGCGGCGGCGGTGTACCAGCAGCCGCACCAGCCCCAGGGCGCTGAGGGCCAGCAGCGCGGGCAGCAACCGTTGCAGCAGGGCCATCGCCACTCCGCAGCACGTCCAGTGGTTCCATGCTGGTGCCACTCCACCAGCTCCGCCATGGCCTTTGCTGCACCGTTGCCCCTGCCGCGGGCGTTGCTGCCGGCCGTGCTTGCGGTGTTGGCCGCCTCCAGCGGGCCTGTCCCCGCCCGGGCCCAGGTGCAGGTGCAGCTCCAGTGCGCCGGCACCCTGCTCGAAACCCGCGGCAGCGCCGAGCTGAAGCGCGACACCCAGCGCCTGGCCGTGTCGCTGGGGCTGGAGGCCGAGGCCGCGGATGCCGATGGGGCCCTGGCCGCCCTGCAGCGCCGGCTTGCAGCGGTGCGGCAGCGGCTGGAGGCCTTGGGCGTGCGGGAGCTGCGCGTCAGTTCGCCCAGCACCTGGCAGCGCTCCCCGGAACCGCGCAGTGCCGGGTCGCGGGTGGTGGCGACGCTGCAGGTGAGCGGTGAGCTGGCGCCGCAGCGGCTGCAGGAGTTCGTGCGCCAGGTGGGCGGCCTGGAGGGCGTGCGTCTCAATCCGGTGGCCGCCGAGGCCGATCCAGCCGCCATGCCCGCCGTGCGCGCCCGCCTGCTGCGTGAGGCCTATCAGGATGCGCTCGCCCAGGCACGGGAGCTCGCGGCTGCCGTGGGCCGCTCTGCTCTGCAGCCCCTGGATGTGCGGGTGGAGGGCCATGACCTGCGGCCGGTGGCGATGCGGGCGATGGCGGCGGATGCGGCGCCGTTCGATCCCGCCGAACTGCCGCAACCCACCGACCGGCTGGCCCTGCAGGTGCGCTTCTGCGCCAGCTGAGCTGGGTCGTCACCGGCGATCGCGTCACAATGGTCCAGACCTGAGCCGGGAGAGCTGTGTTCTGCCAGCGTCCGCAGCCCCATGTGCTCGCTTTGGCGTTGCTGATCGCCGCCTTCGCCCTGCCTCGCCCCCTGGCGGCGCAGCAGAGCCAGACGGCAGTGGTGCAGGAGATCCTGGATGGCAAGGAGCTGTTCATCGATCGCGAGCAGGCCCGTGTCAGGCAGCAGGCCCGCTCCCCCCAGCTGATTTCCACCGGCAGAAGCCGGGGCCAGCTGGCCTTTGACGGCGGTGCCGCGGGCCGGCTCAACCGCCAGTCCCAGCTGCGGCTGGGAAGCACCTGTTTCCTGCTCGACAAGGGCCAGGTGCTGGTGTCCGGCAAACAGGGGGGCTGCACCCGCTCGGCGCGGCTCAGCGTGCGCGGCACCAACTATGTGCTGGAGGTGACGGAGGCAGGGGATACCGAGATCTCCGTGCTGGAGGGGGAGGTGGAGGTGGAGGCCGGCCAGGAGGGGGAGGCGGTTTCCGCGACCCCGCCCACCACGCTGCAGGCGGGCCAGCGCCTGCGCATCTCACCGCAGGGGGTGGTGCTGGCGCTGCTGGCTCTCAGCAGCGGCGACTACACGCGGATCATCACCGGTCCGCTGTTCGAGGGCTTCAGGCTGCCCCTGCCCGCCCAGGCGGCCCTGGAGAGCTATCTGCGCTCCAACCTGCCCGCCGTGCCGATCCCGGCCCTGCCCGTGGCTCCGTCGCTGCCCTCCTTCCGAGGCTTCGGCTTCGGCCTGTTCTGAGCCGGGCTGACGCGCCATGGGACGCCATCGCGTGCTGGTGCTGCTCACGGGCCTGACGGCCGTCTGGGTGGGACTGTCGGCGGGTTGGCCCGGGCCGCGGCTGCGGGTGTGGGAGCGCAATCTCGACACCCAGCTGCTGCAACTGCGGGGAGCGCGGACCCCACCGGCGCCGCTGGTGCTGGTGACGATCGATGACGCCACCCTCCAGCAGGGGGACTGGTTTGAGCAGGCCGAGCCCGGCAGCGCCTCCATCCCGGCGTGGGCCCGGGGCATCGGCGTGCTGCCCTGGCCGCGCGCCGCCTACGGCCGGCTGGCGGAGACCCTGCTCCAGGCCGGTGCCGCGGCGGTGGCGATCAACGTGGTGTTTGAGGGGGGCAGTGGCCAGGGGCCGGCGGACGATGGGGCCCTGGTGGCGGTGCTGCGCCGTCATCAGGGCCGCATCGCCCTGGCGGCGGAGTGGCTGGAGCCCCATGACAGCCAGGGCGCGGGAGGCCTGGTGCTGGTGCGACCGGAGGCTCTCCAGGCCGCGCTTCCCGCCACGCTGCCCCTGGGGGTGACCAATGTCCTGCCGCCGCGGCCGGGCCAGTCGCTGCGGCACCCCGAGGCCTACCGGGCGGTCCTGGCCAGCCAGGCTGTCGACTCTCCTCCGTCCCTGGCGCTGCGTCTGCTGCAGCTGGCCGGCCGCCGCAGCCGCCAGCCGGATGCCGCTCGGGAGCTGCACACCTATGGCCCGGAGGGTCACCTGCGCCGCATTCCCGCCTGGGAGGTACTCGATCCCCAGCGCTGGGAGCGCCAGCCCCTGCGGCCGGCCGTGCGAGGTGCCCTGGTGCTCGTGGGCCCTGTGGTGTCCCAGGGTGAGGCCGGCTACGGCTCGCCCTTCGGCACCCTCTCCGGCCTGGAGGTGCTCGGCACGGCGGTGGCCAATTCCCTGGAGGGCGATGGCCTGGCGCTCTGGCCGCTCGCCCCCTGGGCCCGGGCCCTGCTGGCCGCCGGCACGGTGGCTCTGGCGGCGCTCCTGGCCCTGGGCAGGCCCTCCTTGGGCTGGCGCCTGGCGGTTGTGTCCACGGTGCTGGTGGTGCAGCTGCTGGCTGTCGGTCTGGCCTTGACCCAGGCGAACCGCTGGCTGCAGCTGCTGGCACCGGCCAGCGGCCTGGTGGTGCTGGGCTTGCTGTATGGCGGGGATGCCTATCTCCGCGAGGGGCGGGAGCGGCGCCGGTTGCGGCGCACCTTCGAGCGCTACGTGGCCCCCAGCGTGGTGGCCGAGATCCTGGCGGACCCCGCCGGGGCCCAGGGCATGCTGCGCGGGCGCGTGCGGGAAGTGACGGTGCTCTTCTCCGATCTGCAGGGCTTCACCGACCTCACCCGCCGCCGCAGTGCCGCCGGCGAGAGCGAGCTGCACGTGCGCCAGCTCAACACCTACCTCGGCGCCATGGTGGAGGTGATCACCGCCCATGGCGGCACCGTCGACAAGTTCATCGGTGATGCGGTGATGGCCGTGTTCGGTTCACCTGTGGGCCGCGGCGTGGAGCAGGAGGCGGCGGCGGCAGTGCAGTGCGCCCTGGCGATGCGGGCCCGGCTCGAGCAGCTCAATGCCGCCTGGCGGCAGCAGGGGGTCGAGTCCCTGGCCAGTGGGGTGGGCCTGGCCTCCGGGGTAGTGCTGGCCGGCCAGATCGGCAGCCCCCAACGGCTGGAGTTCACCGTGATCGGCGACACGGTGAACCTTGCCAGCCGCCTGGAGGCGCTCACCCGGCGCCTGGCCAGCCGCGTGTGCATCGATGCCGCCACCGCCCGACTGCTCATCGGTGACCCCCGCTTCGCCCTGAGCAGTTTCGGCAGGCAGGAGATCAAGGGTCTCGAGGCCACGGAGGTGTTCGGGGTGGAGACGGCTGACCACTTCGCTGCTGGTCTCCCAGTCAGCGAACCGCCAAGCTGAGGGCCAGGGCTATCCCGTCGCCCCTCCCCACCCCCATGCCGATCACCACCGGCTACGCCCTGTTCGCGCTGCTGGCGATGGGGCATTTCCTGGCGGATTTCGGCCTCCAGAGCGACCGGATGGCCGTGGAGAAATGCCCTGGCAGGGATGCCACTCTCCCCTGGCCCTGGTGGCTCACCGCCCATGCCGCCATCCATGGCTTGGTGGTGGCCCTGCTCACGGGCCTGCCGCTGCTGGGCCTGGCCGAGTGGCTGGCCCATGCCCTGATCGATCACCTCAAGTGCCGGGGCTGGTTTGGCCTGGGCACCGACCAGGGCCTGCACCTGCTCTGCAAGCTGGTGTGGGTGCTGCTCGTCAGCCGCTGACCTGAACCTCAGCCCTGCAGATAGGTGGTCTGGCGCAGGCTGGTTTCCAGGTGGTCCATCAGCCGGCGGGCATCGCCGATGGCCAGCTGACCCTGGGCGATCGCCGTTTCGCTGGCCATGCGCAGCCGCTCCAGCAGCAGCTGGGGGTCGTGCTCCATCGCCTGCAGCACCTCGGCGTTGGTGTCGCCGCGCACCACGTGATCCACCCGGTAGCCGCCGCCGGGGGCCAGGCGGATGTGCACCGCATCGGTGCTGCCGAACAGATTGTGCAGATTGCCCATCACCTCCTGGTAGGCGCCGGCCAGGAACAGGCCGATCCAGTAGGGCGCGCCGCTGCGCAGGGGGTGGAGCTCCAGCAGATTCTTCACCTGGCCCCTCCCGGATCGCCCATCTGGATTAATGAAGCGGGCCAGCTTGCCGTCGGAATCGCAGGTGAGGTCAGCGAAGCTGCCCAGCCGGCTGGGGGCTTCATCCAGGCGCTGCAGGGGCAGCACCGGGAACAGCTGGTCGATCGCCCAGGTGTCGGGCGCGGACCGGAACACCGAGAGGTTGGCGTAATAGGTGGAGGCCAGGGCGGCCGGCAGGGCCCGCAGCTCGTCGGGCACCGGGGCGTCAGCCGGCAGCAGGGCCAGCCGCTCGGCGATGCCCTGGCAGCAGGCCCAGGTGAGTTGCTCGGCCAGGCCCCGCTCCGGCAGCCCCAGGTAGCCCAGGCGGAAGGCCGCCATGGCGTCGTCCTTGAACTTGAGGGCGTCATTCCAGGCCTCCTGCAGCCGCTCCAGTCCGGCGCCGATCGCCGCGGCGTCCGTGGCGGGGATGGCGCTGATGGCGGCGTGGGTGTCGCGCAGGTTGCGCAGGATCAGGGCCTCCTCGCCGGCCGCCTCCGGCACCGCCCCGGGCAGGCCGCCGGCGCCGAGCACGTCAAACACCAGCACCGAGAAGTGGCTGGCGATCGCCCGGCCGCTCTCGCTCACCAGGGTGGGCACGGCGATGCCGGCGCCCTCGCAGCACTCGCGCACGGTGGCCACCACGTCGTTGGCGTAGTTCTGCAGGGAGTAGTTCTTGGAGGCGGCGGTGGCGGTGCGGCTGCCGTCGTAGTCGATGCCCAGGCCGCCGCCCACATCCAGGTAGCCCATCGGCGCCCCCAGGCGGGTGAGCTCGGCGTAGATCTGGCCCGCCTCCTGCAGGGCGTCCTTGAGCACGGCGATGTCGTTGATCTGGCTGCCGATGTGGAAGTGCAGCAGCCGCAGTTCCGCTAGCAGCCCAGCCTCGCGCAGGGCCTCCACCGTGGCCAGCAGATCCGGCACCGACAGGCCGAACTTGGCCTTCTCGCCCACTGAGCTGCCCCAGCGGCCGGTGCTGCGGGTGGAGAGCTTGGCGCGGATGCCGATCAGCGGTGCCGCCCCCAGCGCGTGGCTGGCGGCGATGATCCGGCCCACCTCGTCGGCCTGCTCGATCACCACCACCGGCTGGCGGCCGAGGCGCCGGGCCAGGATCGCCGTTTCGATGTAGCGCTGGTCCTTGTAGCCGTTGCAGATCAGCAGGGCCTGGGGGTCGTCCACCAGCGAGAGGGCGATCAGCAGCTCGGCCTTGCTGCCGGCCTCCAGGCCGAAGTGCCAGCCCCTGCCGCTCTCCACCAGCTGCTCCACCACATGGCGCTGCTGGTTGCACTTCACCGGGAACACACCCTGGTAGCGGCCCGCGTAGCCGTACTGGGCGATCGCCCGCTCAAAGGCGCCGTGCAGCCGCTCCAGCCGGTCTTCGAGGATGTCGTCGAAGCGGATCAGCAGCGGCAGGCTGAGGTTGCGCCCGCGCAGCTCCTTCACCAGCTCCACCAGATCGAGGGAGCCGCCCCGCTCCCCCTGGGGCTGCACGCACACGTGGCCGCGGGCGTTGGCGGCGAAATAGGGATCACCCCAGCGGTCGAGGCCGTAGAGGGCGGCACCGTCGGCGGCGCTCCAGGTGGCGGTGCTTGCCGGCTGGCTTACTCCAGCGGTAGAAGCGGCGCTGCCTGGAGCGCTGTTCGCCGGACTGCTGGGCATGGTGCCGTGAGGATTGGCAAGCACCATCAGACCGCTGCGTTCCAGGACGTTGGCATCAGGCCAATTTAGTCAGGGTCTGCAGCTGTCCAGGTTCCAGCAGCGGAGGCGACATCCCGGGCGACTCTGGCCGCGGCGTGCTGGCCTCGCTTGCCAACCGGCAGGGCCGCCGCACACGATGGCCCACAACCAAACAGAGACAGTCATGGCCGCCGAACGCTCCTTCATTGCCATCAAGCCCGACGGGGTGCAGCGCGGCCTGGTGGGTGAGATCCTCGGCCGCTTCGAGCGCAAGGGCTTCAAGCTGGTGGGCCTCAAGCAGCTCACCCCCAGCCGAGAGCTGGCCGAGAGCCATTACGGCGTGCACCGCGAGCGTCCCTTCTTTGCCGGCCTCGTGGAGTTCATCACCAGCGGTCCGGTGGTGGCGATGGTGTGGGAGGGCGACGGCGTGATCGCCAGCGCCCGCACATTGATCGGTGCCACCAAGCCCCTGGAGGCCGAGCCCGGCACGATCCGCGGCGATCTGGCCGTGAACATCGGCCGCAACGTGATCCACGGCTCCGACGCCCCCGAAACCGCCGCCTTCGAGATCGGCCTGTGGTTCCAGCCCTCCGAGCTGAGCGACTGGACCCCCGCCGATCAGGTGTGGCGGGTGGAGGGCTGAGACGGGTTGATGCGCTGATCTTTTTTTGCTAATCATCAGGGACGGTTTCCTGGTGCTGCTGTGCAGCTGCTCAGCCGCCTTTCAGAGCGCCATGCTCGGCTCGTGCGCTGGGCGCTGCTGATCGGTTGGCTGCTGCTGATCACATCGCTGTTGCTGCCCGCTCTGGCGCCGTTCGGGCCGGGGCAGCGTCTCCCCGGCAACCGGCTCTTCTGGGGAACAGTGGTGCCGGTTGGGCTGCTGCTGATCGGAGCCATCAGCCATGAGCTCTGGCGGCGCATCTGTCCGCTGGCCTTCGTGTCGCAGCTGGCCCGGGCCCTGGGCCGGCAGCGCTCTCGCCCCGGCCGCAAGGGGCGCCTCGAGGTGGTGATGGTCGACAAGGATTCCTGGCTGGGCCGCCACCACCTGGCACTTCAGTGGAGCCTGCTGATTGCAGGTCTTTGCCTGCGACTGCTGGCGGTGAATGGCAGTCCTCTGGGTCTGGCGATCCTGCTGCTGCTCACCCTGGCGGCGGCGCTGCTGGTGGGTTGGGCCTGGGCTGGCAAGGCCTGGTGCCAGTACGTCTGCCCGATGGGTCCCGTGCAGACCGTGCTCACGGGCCTGCGCGGGCCGCTGGGCAGCACCGCCCACGTGGGAACCAGTGCCAAGGTCACCCAGTCGATGTGCCGCACCGTCGCCGCTGACGGCCGTGAGCAGAGTGCCTGCGTGGCCTGCCAGGTGCCCTGCATCGACATTGACGCTGAGCGCTCCTTTTGGCAGAACCTCCGCGTCAAGCGCAGCCTGAGCTGGATCTGGTTCTCCTATCCGGGCCTGATCCTTGCCTTTTTCCTGCTGATGGAGCAGACGGGCCCTGGCATCTCCCTCGCCGACCAATCGCTGGGCTACCTGCGCTCCGGTGCCTGGGCCTTCGATGCCGATCAGCCCCAGCGGATCTGGCAATCGCTCTGGCCGGGTCAGCCCCTGCCGCGCCTGCTGGAGGTCCCGCTTCTGCTCTCGGCCGCCGCGGCGCTCTCCGCCCTTCTGTTCCGGCAACTCGCCTCCCTCCTGCATCGTCTCCATCTGCGGCAGGGCCTCGGTGAAGCGAGCGAGCGGGCGACCCAGCACGCTCGCCTGATCGCCACGTTCGTGGCGATCAATGGATTCTTCTGGTTCGTTGATCCGTTGCAGGGGGGCCTGGGCCCGGGCGGTGGGCAGCTGCTGCGCTCCCTCGTGCTGCTGGTCACCAGCATTGCCGTATACCGCAGCTGGGGGCGCGACCAGGCCACCTACCGCCGCGAGAGCACCAGCGAAAGCCTGCGCCGTCAGCTGCGCGATCTGCCTGGCCTGGAGGCGGCCCTCGATGGCCGCCGCCTCGACGCGCTCTCGCCCCAGGAGGTGTTCACCCTGGTGAAGGCCATGCCGGCCCTGGGACGCCGCCAGGGGCGGGCCACCTACCGGGAGGTGATGGCCGAGATGCTGCGCGGCGGCCGCCTGACGCGGGCCTCGGCCCTGCTGGAACTGCAGGAGCTGCGTCAGGCGCTGCAGCTCGAGGAGGCCGACCACCACGCCGTGGTGCGCGATCTGGCCCGGGAGCAGCCCGAGCTGCTCGAGCACGATCAGCGCCAGCGCCAGATCGATGTTCTGCGCCACGAAGCAGCGACGGAGTCGATCCGCGAACTCCTGCAGCTCAGCGGCATCGACGTGCTGGAGGCCACGGCGCTGCCTTCCGCCGTCGGCGAACAGCTGGAGCGGCTGCGGGCGAGGATCGGACTGGACGACGGGGCCTGGCAGACGCTGCTCCGGGGTTTCGGTCCTCGGGGGGAGATCGAGCAGCGGCGGCTGCAGGGCCTGCAGGACAACTGGTTGCAGGAGGCCTCCCTCACCGCGTGCCTGGCGGAGCTGGCCCAGGGGGATCCGCTGCTGCGGCCGCTCCATCAGGCCATGATTCAGCGCTCCGAGGGGCTGCGGCCGGAGCTGAACGCCCGCCTGAGTGCCGCCGGTTTCGCTCTGCTGCCCGCGACGGTCACCCCGGCCGGTGATCTCGATCAGGCGCTGGATCTGCTGTGGCGGGATCCCGATCCCGACACGGCCGGCTGGGTGCTGATGCTGGCCCGCGAGCGTGATCCTCAGCGACTGGCCCGCCTCCTGCAGGATCCCCGCAGCGGCCTGGCCTCCTCGGCCTTCCTAGACAGCCAGCGTCGTGGCGAACTTCATCCGGATCAGTGGCAGGAATTTCTGGTGATCGCCGCCCCCCCCCTGTTCGCTGACCTGCTTCCAAGCGATGTCGTCTGGCTGGCCTGCCACGGCCACCTGCTGGAGAGCAGGCCCGGGGAGCGGCTGATGGAGCGGGGCGACGCCAGCGACTTCCTGGCCCTCGTGCTCGAGGGTCAGCTGCTGGTGCAGACGTCCCAGGGCCACACCGTGGAACTCGGGGTCGGCCAGACCGTGGGGGAGATGGGGGTGATCAGGGGCCGCCCGCGCAGCTCCAGCGTGGACATCGGGCTGCAGGGGGCCCGGTTGTTCCTGCTGCCGGCCGATGCCTTCGAGGAGCTGTTGCGGCGCTCCAGCCACTTTGGCCGCGAACTGATGGTGCAGCTGGCCGAAAGGGTGGCAGAAACACCACAGCCCGCCGCCTGAAGATCTGCAGACAGGCCGAACCCGGCACCATCCGCGGTGATCTGGCTGTGAACATTGGCCGCAACGTGATCCACGGCTCCGACGCCCCCGAAACCGCCGAATTTGAGATCGGCCTGTGGTTCCAGCCCTCCGAGCTGAGCGACTGGACCCCCGCCGATCAGGTGTGGCGCGTGGAGGGCTGAGTTGCCACCTTTGGGGGCGTCTCTGTGCGCCCCCAGACCGTGACACTCCAACCCGTGCGTTCTGCAATGGCCAGGCGCGGCTTGATGGCCTTGGCTGTGGTTGTTGCCGCAGCGACCGCCGCCACGGTGCGTGCCAAACCGGCCGATTCCCTGCCAAAGGTGGTGGATGTGCCCTCGCGTCCAGCCTTTGTGCAGCCACCGGGACGGGCTGAGAGCGATGCCCGGGTGGGGCAGTTGCTGCAGCTCAACACGCTGCTGCGCACTCAGAAGCCCGGCCGGTTGCAGGTGCGCCTGGCGGATGGCCGCAGTTTCCGCCTGGGCGGCGATGCGCTGCTTCGGCTGTCCGCCGGTGCCCTCGATCTGCGCCGGGGCCAGATCATCGCCTGGGTGAATCCCGGCAGCGGTGGTGGTCCGCCATTGCGGGTGAAGACCCGGGTGGGCACCGCCTCGATCGAGGGCACCACCGTGTTCATCGAGGCCACGGAGAACGATGTGAAGGTGTTCAGCTGGGAGGGCACCGTGGCGGTGACCACAGACTCCGGCCAGCGCTTCGTGCTGCGCAGCGGCGAGCAGGGGAGCCACCGTGCCAGAGCTGACTGTGGTGAGGTGTGGGAGGGGCCGACCCGCCTCAGCCGAGCCGAACTCGATCAGCGCCGGGCCAGGAGCATCCTTCTGAATGGGTTCAACGCACCGATGGACACGTTGCCCGTGATCGATAAGGAGCTGGGCTTCACGCACTGATGGCATCAGGCCACCTGTGGCGCTGGGGCTTGTTCTGGGGAACGGCGCTGGTGGGAGCTCTGGCGGCAGCACCGCTGCTGGAGGGCGCAGATGCCCACTGGCATGCACTCGCCTTTCGGCTGCGCGGTCCACGGCAGCCACCGCCTGAGCTGGTGATCCTCGATGTGGACGAGGCCTCGCTGGGGGTGGCGGATCGTCTTCCCCCCGAGCAGATTGCCGCTTCGCCCCTGTGGCGGCAGATGGACGCCTCCTGGCCCTGGCCGAGGGCACTGCAGGCGGAGCTGGCGGCCCTGGTGCTGGAGCGGGGTGCGCGCCAGGTGGTGTTCACCCTGCTCTACCCCCAGCCCAGCCGCTTCGGCGCGGCGGACGATCGGGCTTTCCTGGAGCGGCTGCGGCCCTGGCGGGAGCGGCTGGTGCTCCCGGTTGGCTACGGCCTCGAACGGGATTCCACCTCCGGTCTCGACCTGTTGCAGCTGCGGCGTCCGGTGTACGGGCTGGGTGCGGTGGGCCTCGATGTGCTGATGGAGGGCCCGGGCGGTGCGATGGAGGCGATCCCCGGTCGCGGCTGGGTGGAGCAGGCGCTGGCTGGCTTTCCGCTTCCCCACCCACCTGCCCTGGCCTACGCCGCCGCCCGTCGGCAGCCGCCTCTCGCCAACCTGGGCATTGATTTTCCCGGTCCGGCCGGCAGCGTGCCGGTGGTGTCCGCCTGGAAGGTGCTGCAGCAGCCCCCGGGGTTCTGGCGGGAGCGGATCGTGCTGCTGGGCCGCACCCCCTCTCGGCTCGCCGACCGGCGGCCATCGCCCTTCGGCCCCCTCAGCAGCGTGGACCTGCAGGCGGCCGCGCTGGCCACCGTGCTGGAGGGCCGCGGGTTCAGGCCTGTGCCCCTGCCGGCCACGGTGGCGCTGTTGCTGGGCTGGGGGGCTCTCGCCCTGGTGGTGCTGGCCCGGCCGGCCCAGGCCAGCGGCACGGCTGCGCTGGCCCTGGCACTGAGCGTGCTGGGGCTGGCCGGTGGCGGGCTGGCCTGGCTGGCGGGCTGGTGGCTGCCGGTCACCGCCCTGCTGGTGGCCCCCCTGGCGGGCGGCGGCGGGCGGGCGTTTGGCCAATGGCTGCGGGAGAGTCGGGAGCGCGCCTACCTGCACCAGGTGCTGGCCCGGCGGATCTCCCCCGCTCTGCTGGCGGACATCCTGCGGGAGCCAGGTCCGCTCGGCACCCAGCTGGGGGGTACCCGGGCCCGCTGTGTGGTGCTGTTCGCCGACCTGGTGGGCTTCACTCCCCTCAGTGAGCAGCTGGCCCCGCCGGTGCTGTTCGCCCTGCTCAATCGCTACTTCGAGGCCATCGCCGCAGCGGTGATCGCGGAGGGCGGTCTGCTGGACAAATTCATCGGCGACGCCCTGATGGCCGAGTTCGGCGTGCCCCGCAGCCGCGGTGACGCGGCGGAGGCCCTGGCGGCGGTGCGGGCCGCCCTGGCGATGCAGGCCGCCCTGGAACGGTTGAACGGCGATCTGGCGGCCCAGGGGCAGCCCACCCTGCGCCAGGGCATCGGCATCCATCTGGGGGAGGTGATCGCCGGCAACCTGGGCTCCTCCCAGCGCCTCGAGTTCACCGTGGTGGGAGCGGCGGTGAACCTGGCCAGCCGGCTCGAGCACCTGAGCCGCCGCTACCCCCACTGCCCGGTGCTGATCAGTGGCGAGGTGTTGGCCCTGCTGCCAGACCAGTTCGATGTGGAGCCTCTCGGCGAGCACCTGCTGAAGGGATGGCCCCACCCGATCGCCGTGTATGGGTTGCGGGAATTGCCGATCAGCCCCGAAAGCGCTTCCAGCTGAAGGCCGCCAGCCAGCGGTCCGCCTCCGCATCCACCCTGCCGGCCAGGGCGCCAGCCACCAGCTCAGCGGTGATCGCCGCCAGCAGCACGCCGTTGCGGTGGTGGCCGGTGGCCAGCCACAGCCCCGGGATCGGCCCTTCGCCCAGCAGGGGTCCCTCGTCTGGGGTGCAGGGGCGGAACCCCCACCAGCGTTCCATCGGCGGCCACTGGCAGGCCTCGGGCAGCAGGGCGGCGATCCCCGCCTCCAGCTGGCGCTGACCGGCGGGGGTGAGGCCCTCATTGAAGCCCGCCTCCGCTTCGCTGGTGGCACCCACCACCAGCAGCCCGTCCTCCCGGCTCACCAGATAGGTGCCCGGTCCGAAGATCACGCGCCGCAGGGCCTGGCGCGGTCCCTGCAGCGAGAGCATCTGGCCCTTCACCGGGAACACCGGCAGCTGGGGCAGCAGCCGGGCGCTCCAGGCGCCGCAGGCCAGCACCGCCCGCCCGGCCGCCAGGCTGAGCTCCTCGCCATCGGCCCGGCGCAGCCGCACCCCCTCCAGGGCCCCGGCGGCCGAGCGCTCCAGGGCCAGCACCTCCGTGCCCTCTTCAAAGGTCACCCCCAGGCCCGCGCAAGCCCGCTCCAGGGCCCGCATCAGCCGCCGGCGGTTGTCGATCTGGCCGTCCTGGGCAAACAGCAATCCGGCCTGCCAGCGGGGGCCGATGCCCGCCACCTCCCGTTCCAGGCCGGACCGATCGAGCGCTTCCCCCCAGGCGGCGGTGGGGTAGGCGTCCCGCTCGGCCGCCGTGGCGAAAGGCACCACGATGCCGCAGGGCCTCAGGCCGCAGGTCAGCCCGCTGTCGGCTTCGATCTGTTCCACCCAGGCGGGGATCCGGGCCAGGCTGGCCTGGCCCAGGGCCAGCTGCTCCCCGCTGAGGCCCTCGGCATGGGGGGCGAGCATGCCGGCCGCCACGAAGCCGGCGGCCTCGCTGCGCCGGCGGCTGAGCACCGTCACCGCCTGGCCGCGGCGGGCGCACTGATGGGCGATCGCCAGGCCGATCAGGCCGCCGCCGAGAATCAATACGGGTGGGCTGGCCGTTGCCGGCATCGCTGCACTCGGGGACCGACGGGATGTCTAGCGCTCCAGCCTGCCGCCCCAGCCCCATGACAGGCCAGCCAAGACCAATACTATCAAGTTCTTCAATAGCCCTGGGTATCCATGTTGAGCGGCAAGGGGGATTCAGCCCAGGACCCATCAGCCAAACGTCCGGCCTGGGCGTGGAGCCCATCTGTTGCGATCTGCGCGGGTGTGACCACCAGCCTGCTGGCCGCATCCGCCCTGGCCGTGCTGGCACCCACCGCCACGCTGGCAGCGGTGATTGTGGACGTGGACGGAAAGAGCTACGAGGTGAAGTCCAGCCAATACACCCTCCAGAACTACGAGTCCCTACTCGCGGCACAGCCCTGGTTTGGTGACCAGGCCAAGGCTGAGCGCTTCGCGAATGCCGTGGCTGCTGGCCTTGACTATCCCAACACCTACACGATCAGTTCAGGGTTGGTGAATTTCACAAGTACTTACGGCCCGGTTTTTATCTTCCAAGGTATTTATCCTGTGCCCACTTCGAATTTATGGGGTGCCACGGTCTTTGGCCCCAAGGATCCTTTCCCTCTGCAGGGACAGGATCTCGCTAACTTTCTTGCTGTCTACGGAGCCACTTACAGCGCCACCATTACCCAGGACGGCGGCGCCATCAGCTACGTGGGTCCTCTCGATCAATGGGAATTCTTCGGGGTGAACAGTCCGTCCGGCGATTTCATCGCCACGGCCCAAGAGGTGCCCGCGCCGTTGCCGATCTTCGGTGTTTCTGCTGTCTTTGGTTTTTCGCGCCAGATCCGCAGGCGTATGAAAGGCATCCTTTGAACAGACCATCAGAACCGATCAACATCTGAGCTGGGCGCAGTCTGGACCTCAGGTGCGCTCCAGCCTGCGGCACAGCCAGGGCAGGCTCAGGCCCTGCAGGCTGAGGTTGAGGAACACCACCACGAAGATCAGGCCCTCCACCAGCTCCTCTAGCCGGGGCAGTTCGGCGGGGGAGAGGCCCGGCAGGGACGGCAGGGCCTGGGTCACGCTGTAGCCCAGGGCGATCGGCACCGCCCCGCGCAGGCCGCACCAGGCGATCAAAGCACCGCCCCGCCAGTCGAACGGTGACCAGGGCTGGCAGGCCAGCACGCTCAGGGGCCGGGCCACCAGCATCAGCGCCAGGGCCACCAGCACGCCGGGCAGCACGGCGCCGGGAATGCTGCGGGCCTCGATCAGCACGCCGAACAGCAGGAACACCGTGATCTGCATCGTGGTGTTGAACGGCTCCAGGCTGTGTTCGAGCAGCTCCGGGGTGATCAGTTTGTTGTCGTAGATGTTGTTGGCCAGGAACAGCCCCGTCACGTAGGCGGCGATGAAGCCCGAGCCCCCCAGCAGGCTGGCGAAGCCGTAGGAGGCCAGGGCGATGGCGATGCCCACCACCAGGATCTGGTCCTTGCTGGTGATCAGCTGGTTGAGCACGAACTGGGCCAGATAGGTGAGGATCAGGCCCACGAGGATGCCGCTGCCCACGCTCTTGATGAAGCCCTGCAGCTGATCCAGCAGCGCCGCCCCCTCACTGCCCCCCTGGCCGGTGAGGCCGACGATCAGAAACAGGAAGAGGATGGCGGCGGGATCGTTCACCGACGACTCGAACTCCACCAGGGAGCGCACCCGCACCGGGATGCGCTCCTGCACGCCACGCAGCACGCTGAGGGTGGCGCCGGCGTCGGTGGAGCCCAGGCAGGCCGCCACCAGCAGGGCCAGCGTGTGCGGGATCGGGTTACCCAGCCCCTGGAACACCGCCCAGATCAGGCCGCCCAGCACCAGCGACGACACGGCCACGCCCCCCACCGCCAGCAGCACGCCGTAGCCCAGGAAGCCGCGGATGTGCTGGGTGTCGGAGTTGAGCCCGGCCACGAACAGCAGCATGCTCAGGGTCACCGTGTTCAGGGCATCCACCGCGGTCACCGACAGCAGGCCCGTGCCGGGCTGGAGTGCCACTCCCAGCACCAGGATGCCGAGGATCGCCGGCACCCTCAGGTGCAGCGCCAACCGGCTGGCCACCAGGGTGGCCAGATAGATCACGGCGATCACCGCCAGCACCCCAGGCAAGCTCAGCTGCAGGGCGGCGGCCGCGGGTTCGCTGGGGGTCATGGGCTGGGGCCGGGGAGAGAGGAGCTGGGAGATGGGCTGGCCGGTGCAGGGGCAGCCGAGGTCCTGCCCATCTGCGGCACCGCCTCGGCGAACCACTGGAACAGCAGGGGGGAGAGCAGCAGCAGGCTGAGCAGGTTGGGCAGCACCACCAGGGCCTCCAGCAGCTCGGCGATCAGCCACAGGCCGCTGCCGCCGTAGGGCGCCAGCAGCACCAGGGCTGCGCACCAGCAGCAGCGGAAGGCCAGGCGCCAGCGGGCGCCAGCCAGAAACAGCAGGCAGCGCTCCGCAACCACAGCGGCGCTGAGGATGGTGGTGAAGCTGAACAGCACGATCGCCAGGTGGCTGATCCACTGCGACCCCGGCCGGGCCCAGCCCATCGCCGCGTCCACCATGGCCAGGGGGGCGATCCCAGCGCCAGCGCCACTGGCTCCGCTGGCGATCAGCAGCAGGCCGGTGGCGCTGCACAGGGCCGTGTCCACCAGGTTGCCGAGCATAGCGATCGAGCCCTGGCGCAGGGGATCGGCGGGTCTGGCCGCGGCCTGCACGATGGCGGCGCTGCCCGTGCCGGCCTCGTTGGAGAACACCGCCAGGCGCACGGCGGCGCTGATCGTCACGGCCACGCCCCCAGCGGCGATGGCCCGGGGGGCGAGGGCGCCCGCCAGCACCTGCTCCAGCGCGGGGCGCAGGTCGGGGCCATGGGCCAGCAGCAGCGCGGCCATGGCCAGCCCGTAGCCCAGCACCATCAGCGGCACCAGCAGTGTCGCCACCCGGCCCACCCGCCGCAGGCCGCCACTGATCACCGCCGCCGTGGCCAGGGCCGTCACCAGGCCGGTGAGCAGCGGCGGACTGCCCAGGTCCTGGGCCATCACGGCCGCCAGCTGGCCGATCTGCAGACCGTTCGAGGAGCCGAAGGCCGAGAGCACGGTCATCGCCGCGAACATGCCCGCCAGGGCGCGCCAGCGGCGGTGCAGGCCCCGCCGGATCGTGAGCATCGGGCCGGCCAGCACGCTGCCATCGGCCTGGGGCCTGCGGAAGCGAACAGCCAGGGCCGTCTCCGCGAATTTGAGAGCCATGCCCACCAGTGACACGGCCCACAGCCAGGCCAGCACCCCTGGCCCACCGAGACTCACCGCCAGCGCCACGCCGGTGATGTTGCCGATGCCCACGGTGCTGCCCAGGGTCACCAGGAAGGCCGTGCCGCTGTCCAGTTCGCCGTCGCCGGGAGGCATTCCGGGATGGCGCAGGCTCCGCCAGAGCTGGCGCAGCCCATAGGGAATCAGCCGCCAGGGCCCGAAATTGAGCCCCAGGCAGAGGAACACCGCCACGAAGCACACCCAGTCGGCCAGGAGCCCCCACACAAACGCGTGAAGCGCCGCAACCAGTTCCATAGGATCGGGCCTGATCGGCAGGCGATGGGCTCATGGTGGCGGATGGGGCGGCGAACGGGCCAGGGAGCGTGGCATGGGAGGCCGTGATCGGCCTGGAGACCCACGTGCAGCTGGGCACCGCCAGCAAGATCTTCACCTGCGCCTCCACCACCTTCGGCGACGATCCCAACACCCACATCGATCCGGTGGTGTGCGGCCTGCCGGGCACCCTGCCGGTGCTCAATCAGAAGGTGCTCGAATATGCGGTGAAGGCCGCCATGGCGCTGAACCTGAAGATCGCCGAGCACAGCAAGTTCGACCGCAAGCAGTATTTCTATCCCGACCTGCCCAAGAACTACCAGATCTCCCAGTACGACGAGCCGATCGCCCAGGAGGGCTGGATCGAGGTGGAGGTGGCTGAAAAGGGCAAGGAAACCTATACGAAAACAATCGGCATCGAGCGTTTGCACATGGAGGAGGACGCCGGCAAGCTGGTGCACGCCGGCAGCGATCGTCTGGCCGGCTCCACCCACTCGCTGGTGGACTACAACCGAGCCGGCGTGGCCCTCGCCGAGATCGTGAGCAAGCCCGATCTGCGCACCGGCCGCGAGGCGGCGGAATACGCCTCGGAGATCCGCCGGATCATGCGCTACCTGGGCGTGAGCGACGGCAACATGCAGGAGGGCTCCCTGCGCTGCGACGTGAACATCTCCGTGCGGCGCGGCCCCAATGCCCCCTTCGGCACGAAGGTGGAGATCAAGAACATGAACTCCTTCTCGGCGATCCAGAAGGCCATCGATTTCGAGATCGCCCGCCAGATCAAGGCGTACGAATCCGGCGAGCCTGTGGTGCAGGAAACCCGCCTCTGGGATGAGAGCAAGCAGCTCACCAAGAGCATGCGCTCCAAGGAGGGCGCCAGCGACTACCGCTATTTCCCCGATCCGGATCTGGGCCCGATCGAGGTGGGTGCCGAGCTGCGCGAGGGCTGGCGGGCCGAGCTGCCGGAGCTGCCGGCCGCCAAGCGCCATCGCTACGCCGAGCAGCTGGGGCTGTCGCAGTACGACGCCCGCGTGCTCACCGATGAGCGGCCGATGGCCGACTACTTCGAGGCGGTGGTGGCGGCCGGTGCCGATGCCAAGGCGGCGGCCAACTGGATCAGTGGCGATCTCGCCGCCCACGTGAATGCCAACCGGCTCTCCTACGCCGAACTGCCCTTCCGGCCCGAGCAACTGGCCGAGATGGTGCAGTTGATCGAGGGCGGCGTGATCAGCGGCAAGATCGCCAAGGAGATCCTGCCGGAGCTGCTGGAGCAGGGCGGCTCCCCCAGGGCGATCGTCGATCAGCGCGGCCTGGGCATGATCAGCGACCCCGCGGCGATCACGGCGATCGTGGAGGAGCTGCTGGCCGCCCATCCCGAGGAGGTGGAGGCCTTCCGCGGCGGCAAGACCAAGCTGCAGGGCTTCTTCGTGGGTCAGCTGATGAAGAAAACCGGCGGCAAGGCCGATCCCAAGCTCGCCAACCAGATCCTCAGCGCCAAGCTCAAGGGCTGAGCTGCAGGTGGCACCGTCGTTAGGCTGTAGCCATGACGGTTGCCAAGCCCGCTGCTGCTCTAGGGCATCCGGCACGGTGCCCTGCGCGCTTCACCGTGGAGCAGTTCCACCGGCTGTGCGAGGCCGTGCCGGAACAGCGTCTGGAGTTGATCGATGGTGAGGTGCTGGAGGTGATCGCCAAGGGCACGCGGCACACGGCGGTGGTGCACCGGTTGATCCGCGCGATCGAGGCCTGTCTGGCTGCTGCAGCCCAGGAGCCCCTGCAGTTGCGGGTTGAGGCCCCGCTCGATCTCGGACCGGCCCATGAGCCTGAGCCCGACCTCGCCCTGGTGGCCCGCCGGGACGACGACTACTGGCACGCCCACCCCACCGCAGCCGAGACCACCCTGGTGATTGAGGTGGCTGATTCCAGCCTGGTGTTCGATCTGGAGGCCAAAGCTCGCCTCTATGGCGCTGCGGGCATCCCCCACTACTGGGTGGTGGATGTGCAGGCACCGCGTCTGCATGTGGTTCACACAGCGCCGGGGTCCGTGCCCGGCTGGCTCGGCCAGCTCAGACAGTCGGTGGAGCAGATCCTGGCCGCCCTGCCCCAGGGCTGAGCGCTGCTGCCACCTGTGCCGTCAACTGCTCAGGGGTGCCCCGGTTATTGAGCACCACGTCGGCCAGCACCCGCTTGCGCTCCAGAGGCCACTGGGCCGCGATCCTGACCCGGGCCTCGGCTGCGCTGAGGCCGTTGCGCGCCATCAGCCGCTGCAGCTGCTGGCCCTCGTCGCAGTCCACCAGCCAGATCGTGCTGCAGAGCTGCTCCAGGCCGGCCTCAAACAGCAGCGGGATCATCAGCACCACCATCGGTTCCTGGTGCAGGCGCTCCAGTTCGGCGGCAAACCGCGCCCGCACCAGCGGATGCACCAGCTGCTCCAGCCACTGCCGCTCACCGGCATCGCCAAACACGATCCGCCCCAGGGCGGCCCGATCGATCGTGGCGTCACCGCTACCTGTTCCTGGGGGCCGCGCCCGCTCGCCATAGCGCTCCAGCACGGCCCGGGCGCCCGCGCTCCCCGCTGCCAGGGCATCCCGGGCAAAGCCATCCGCATCGAGCACCGGCAGGCCCCGCGCCGCCAGCAGCCTCCCCACCGTGCTCTTGCCGCTGGCGATGCCGCCGGTGAGGCCGATGCGCCGCTGCCGGCCGCTCCAGCGGGGCCTGTTCAGTCGCTCCAGCAGTCGCGGCGGCCCCAACTGATCCAGCCGGAACTGGCGCCCGTAGGTTGGGGTGGGCCGCTCAGAGTAGAAACGGCTGCGGCGGGGCGGCCTCAGCCGCTGCCAGCCGTTCAGCAGGCGGCTGCGGGCCCGCAGGCCCAGCTCCAGGGCCCGTCGCAGCCAGTCAGGCGCTGCTGGCCAGCCGAGGCTCGTGGTCACCGACTCGGGCAGCACCCCCCGCAGCAGGCCCGCCAGGGGCGGCCGTAGGGCTGCCGGCCAGTCCGCCAGCAGCATGGCCAAGGTGGCGTCCGCCACCCGGCGGTTGCTGGCGGCGGCGGCAAACACCGTGGCCTCCACCCGCTGGTTGAGCGCCAGCAGCTCCTCCAGCGTGGTCGGCAGGTCGGCAATGCCCATCCGGCCCCCCACATGCCGCCAGAAGCGGAACAGAGCCTGCTGCTCCTCGGCGCAGAGCGGCCGCCAGCCGTAGCTTTCCAGCCAGCGGACCGGTTCGGCCACAAATCCCGAGAGCACGTAGAGAAAGTCGGCGTTGGCGATCGTGTAGTGGCCGTGGATGCGGTTGAGCCGCTGGATCACCGCCGTTCCCTCCGGGCTGCCTGGGCCATGGCGCAGCAGCTCGGCCACCATGAGGCCGGTGTCGTCGTAGCGCTTGCGGGGCCTCTGCTCAAATTCACCGGTCTGACTCAGCAGTCCCGAAATCGAGGGCAGGCAGAAGGTCTTGAGCAGGGCCAGCTCCAGGGCGCGGGTGATGTCCCAGGGGAAGGCCGTGCCCGCCAGTCGGCGACACAGCGCCGTCGCCTCGGTATCCAGGGGGGTGAACGGAGCCATGGCGGTGCCGCCAGGGGGTGCTGCCATCCTGAACGCCCCTGCTGCGGTCCTGCGTTCAGGATGGGGCCAGCGGCTCCGGCTCCTTGACCCACCCCTGGACCCCGATCCCCGGCGGCCTCACCGCCCCCCGGGGCTTCCTGGCCGCCGCCGTCACCGCCGGGCTGAAGGCCTCCGGCAAGCCCGACCTCTCGCTGCTGCTCGCCCCCGAGGGCGCCGTGTGCGCCGGCACCTTCACCACCTCCCTGGTGCGGGCCGCCTGCGTCGACCTCTGCGCCGAGCGCCTGGCGGCCAGTGGCGGCCACGCCCGGGCCGTGCTCACCAACTCCGGCCAGGCCAACGCCTGCACCGGTGAGTGCGGCCTGGCCGACAGCCTCACGGCCAGCGAAGCTCTGGCGGCCCGGCTGGGCCTGGCGCCCGAGGAGGTGCTGATCTGCTCCACCGGCGTGATCGGTGTGCCGATCCCGATGGACACCCTGGTGGCGGGCCTCGACCCCCTGGTGGCGGCGCTCAGCCCCGAGGGCGGCGGGGCGGCGGCCCAGGCGATCCTCACGACTGATCTCGTGGACAAGCAGATCTCCCTGGAGGCCAGTCTGGGCGGCCGCACGGTGCGCATCGGCGGCATGGCCAAGGGCTCCGGGATGATCCACCCGAACATGGCCACGATGCTGGGCACTCTCAGCTGTGATGCAGGCGTGCCGGCCGATGTCTGGCAGGGCATGGTGAGCCGGGCCGTGGATCGCTCCTTCAACGCGATCACGGTGGACGGCGACACCAGCACCAACGACACGTTCCTGGCGTTTGCAGCCGGCGAGCCCCTGAGTCCCGAGCACTTCGACGCACTGGAGGCCGGCCTGACGGCGGTGTCGCAGCACCTGGCCAGGGCGATCGCCCGCGACGGCGAGGGCGCCACCTGCCTGATCGAGGTGCGGCTGGAGGGAGCGAGCGACGAGGCCGGCGCCCGCGCCATCGCCCGCACCGTGTGTGGCTCGTCGCTGGTGAAGTGCGCCGTCCACGGCCGCGACCCCAACTGGGGCCGGATCGTGGCCGCCGCCGGTCGCGCCGGCGTGCCCTTCGACCCCGGGGCGGTGGCCCTCTGGCTGGGGGAGCACCAGCTGATGGCCGCCGGCCAGCCCCTGGCCTTCGATCGCACTGCGGCCAGCGCCTACCTGCGGGCCTGTGCAGCCGGGGCCTATCTGGCCGGCCCCGGGCCCGCCGGCGACTGCGTGCAGATCCGCCTGGCGGTGGGCGGCGGTCCCGGCGCTGCCCTGGCCTGGGGCTGCGACCTCTCCGATCAATACGTGCGCATCAACGCCGACTACACCACCTAATCTCCGTTGATGACCACAGCCCCTGAGCCATCTTCTGCGCCCCAGCGCCTGAGCACGGGTCGATGGCGCCTGCCACCCCTGTTTGCTGGAGCGTGTTTCGGTCTGGGCTATGGCGTGGTGCAGCGGCTGATGGCGGTCGAATTCCCCCGGCTGGTGCAACTCGGCCAGGCGTTTGAGGTGCGGGAGTTTCCTGGAACGAGCCTGGAGGCCCTGAGGCTGAAGAGCGGTGCCGCCGTCCAGTCGATCCGCGGCGATCTGGCAGTGCTGGAGCTGGAGGAGCAGGAGCAGGAGAAGGCCAGGCCGATCGAGAAAGCTCTGGAGCCCGCGCCGCTGATCCGGCCCCTGCCTCCCGCGCAGCAGACCTTCACCGAGCCCCTGGACGCGGAGCCCGATCCGGAGCCGGTGCAGCCCCAGGCCGCACTGGAGGAGGCGCCTCCCGAATTGCCGGACCAACCCACTCCCTGAGGCAGCCATCTGCCACAGTTCGGATTCGAGCCGTCCGCCGCCCCATGCCAGCTCCCCAGACCGTGATCCAGGCGGCGGTGGCCCGCCTCAGCGCCAGGCTGGGCAGTGGTCTGCTGGATGCGGCAGCCCAGGCCGCGGTGGTGCTGCAGGACGCCCCGGAGCGGCTGCGGCAGGAGTTCACGCTGTTCTGGCAGGAGGTGGAGATGGAGGCGGAACGGCTGGAACGGGGAGAGACGGCTGCGGGCGGGGCTGCGGCTGGCTCGGGGCCGGCGGCAGCTGCTGGGTCGGCCCAGGATCTGCAGGGCCAGATCGATGCCCTGCGGGCCCAGGTGGCGTCCTTCAGCCGACGCCTGGACCAGCAGACCCCATGAGCCGGCGCCCGCTGCTGATCTGGCGGCCCCTGCGCATCTGGTGGCTGGCCCTGGTGCTGGCCACGCGGCTGTGGTGGGATAGCCGCCCCTGGACCTATCCCGGCGGGTTCAGCCCCGAGCGGCGCGCCCTACGCTCCCGCCGTCTGTCCCGCTGGCTCGCTCAGCAGTTTCTCGCCCTGGGATCGGCCTTCATCAAGCTGGGCCAGCTGCTCTCGGCCCGGCCCGACGTGCTGCCCGCCGAACTGGTGGAGGAGCTCGCCGCCCTGCAGGACCGGGTGCCTGCCTTCTCCTTCGAGGTGGTGCAGGGCCTGCTGGAGGAGGAGCTGGGCGAGCGCTGCGCCGAGATCATCGATCTGGACAGCACCCCGCTGGGTTCCGCCAGCCTGGCCCAGGTGCACCGCGCCAGCCTGCGCAGTGGCCGCCAGGTGGTGCTCAAGGTGCAGCGCCCCGGGCTGGAGCGGCTGTTCCGGCTGGATCTGGAGGTGCTGCAGCAGGTGGCCGCCGCCGTGCAGCGCCACCCCCGCTGGGGCCGCGGCCGCGACTGGGTGGGCATCGCCAAGGAGTGCCGCCGGGTGCTGCTGCGCGAGCTGGATTTCCGCCTTGAGGCCGAACATGCCGCCCGCTTCCGCCAGCAGTTCCTCGACGATCGCGGCATCCGGATTCCGGCCGTGGTGTGGGAGCTCAGTGCCCGGCGGGTGCTCTGTCTCGACTATGTGCCGGGAATCAAGATCACCGACCGGCCGGCCCTGCAGGCGGCCGGCATCGATCCGGCGGCGGTGGCCGAGAAGGGCGCGGACAGCTATCTGCAGCAGCTGGTGCGCTTCGGCTTCTTCCACGCCGATCCCCACCCCGGCAACCTGGCAGTGGCCAGTGACGGGGCGCTGATCTACTACGACTTCGGCATGATGGGTCAGCTCTCCAGCCGCCTGCGCCAGCGGCTCGGGCGGATGGTGCAGGCGGCCGCCGGCCGGGATGCCGCGGGCCTCGTGAACGAGCTGCAGGCGGCCGGGGTGATCGCCGCTGAGGTGGACCCCGGCCCGGTGCGGCGGCTGGTGCGGGTGATGCTCAACGAGGCCCTCACGCCGCCCTTCTCGGCCAATGTGATCCAGAAGCTCTCCGGCGACCTCTACGACCTGGTCTACGGCCAGCCCTTTCGGCTGCCGGCGGAGCTGATCTTTGTGATGCGCGCCCTCTCCACCTTTGAGGGGGTGGGCCGCAGCCTCGATCCCGGCTTTAGCCTGATCTCGATTGCCCGCCCTTATCTGCTTCCCCTGATGACTGCAAGCGGCGGCGGCACTCCCGGAGGTTTCGGCTCAGGAACCAGCGATCTGCTCAACACCTTCACCCGTCAGGCTGCCGAGGTGAGCACCCGGGCGCTTGGAATTCCCCGCCGCCTTGATGAAAGCCTGGCCCGCATTGAGCAGGGGGATCTGCAGGTGCAGATCCGGGCCGGTGAAACCGACAGGTTGTTGCGCCGCCTGGCCCTGGCCCAGCAGAGTGCCGGCCAGTCGATGCTGCTGGCTGGCCTGGCGGTGGCCGCCGCCCTGCTGGCCGCTAGCAGCCGGCCGGCCCTGGTGGCCGTCCCCCTGGTGCTGGGCTTGCCGGTGGGCCTCAGCTGGCTGAAGCTGCAGGCCCGCCTCAGGCGCGACAGCCGGATCGACCAGCTGCCGGGTGTCGGCTGACGACGCGTTCGATCCAGCCGGTGCCTGGAACAGCCGCGGGCTCAGGCTGTGGTGTTGCCCCCTGCGCCGCCAGCGTCATCTGCCTCGGCGGTGGCCAGTTCGGCCTCCTCGAGATTGCCGCCCGGGGTGAGTTGGTCCACCACCTGGGGCAGCAACTGAGACAGGGTCGCGGCCACCTTGTCGGTATCGATCCCGAGCTTCTGGGCGATCTGTTGCACGGTCTGGTTGCCCAGAACGGCTTCAATCTGGTCAGGTTTGATCACCCCGTTCTCACCGACGGACACCCAGCTGTTGAACACTTCAGCCAGGCCGGTGGTGTTGAACCGGCTGGCCAGGCCCTTCAGGCCGCCGGTCTGGGCCAGGGCGGTCTTGAGCAGCGCCTGGGCCTGGTCTCCGCTGAGGTTGGCAGTGATCTTGGAGAGGACGGAATCCAGCAGGGTCATGGAGAGGATGGGTGATTCAGACCAACAATCGCCAGGGGGGATGGCGATGGGATTGATCTGCAGGAAATATTTCGGGCGGGCCGGGCAGTTTGGCGGTGAGCGTTGAGTTTTGCGCTCACCGCCGGATGTCTCCGCCCGCTTCAGGGCCTGGTCGGTTATCCCAGCAGGGCGCTGAGCGGACCGATCAGGCCCTTGACGGCGGCCAGGGCCGTGTCCTGGCTGGGGGCGGCCTCGCCGCCGAAGGTGTTCAGCACCAGCTTCACGCCCTTGTCGATCAGGCCGTAATTGGAGCCGGCTGCCAGCTTCACCACGGGCTGGGCCGTATCCCACAGGCTACGAAACGTCTTCATCGTGCTGCTGGCGGCGCTGATGTTGCCGGCTTCCACCTGTTTCTCGGTGGTGTTCAGCAACTTGAGCACGGGGGCGACGGCCGCCTTGAGTTGCTCGTTGCCGGTGAGGTTGGCAGCGGTGTTGGCCACGTTGGCGGCGGTGCGGGCCGCATCGGTGGCCTGGCTGAGGGTGGCGCCGGAGCAGGCGGCCAGATTCAGGGCCAGCAGGCCGGCCAGCAGCACCATCGCCAGTCGGCGCAGGGACTGCATGCCAGGGATGCCGAGCCCTGACCAGTGGATTTTGGGGATGCGCATGGAAGCAGGAGTTCAACCAAGCGGACCGTAGAAACGGCCCTGCGGGCAGTCCGGGAGCTTTGGGATCTCTACAAGAAGGAGGCTGGATTACCTGCTTGGTTGCGCGGAAAAGGCTGAATCCTGCGCATCCTGCAACGTTGTTGGAGGCTGATCAGCCCGCCTTGCCGCAGGGCCCCCGGTCCACCGCACCGGCATACACCGCCTGGTTGCCCAGTTCGTCCTCGATGCGCAGCAGCTGGTTGTACTTGGCCACGCGCTCGCTGCGGCTGAGGGAGCCGGTCTTGATCTGGCCGGCGCGGGTGGCCACCGAGAGATCGGCAATCGTGGTGTCTTCCGTTTCACCGCTGCGGTGGGAGATCACGCTGGTGTAGCCGGCGCGGCCGGCCAGGTCGATCGCCTGCAGGGTCTCGGTGAGCGAGCCGATCTGGTTCACCTTGATCAGGATCGAGTTGGCTACCCCCAGGTCGATGCCGCGCTCCAGGCGGCTGGTGTTGGTCACGAACAGGTCGTCGCCCACCAGCTGCACGGTCTTGCCCAGCTTCTCGGTGAGCAGGGCCCAGCCGTCCCAGTCGTCCTCGGCCACGCCATCCTCGATGGAGATGATCGGGAAGCGATTCACCAGCGCTGCCAGCTGGTCCACCATCTCGGCGCTGCTGTAGCTGCCGCCGTCGAAGGCGTAGCGGCCGTCCTTGAAGAACTCGGTGCTGGCCACATCCAGGGCCAGGGAGATCTGGTCACCGGGGCGGTAGCCGGCCTTCTCGATCGCCTGAATCAGCAGCTCGCCCGCCTCCACATTGCCCAGATCCGGGGCAAAGCCGCCCTCATCGCCCACGGCGGTGCTCAGGCCCTTGTCCTTGAGCAGACCCTTGAGCACATGGAACACCTCGGTGCCCATGCGCAGGGCTTCCTTGAAGGTGGGGGCGCCGTGGGGCACCAGCATGAACTCCTGGAAATCCAGGCTGTTGGCGGCGTGGGCGCCACCGTTGATCACGTTCATCAGCGGCACCGGCAGCAGGGTGGCCATCGGGCCGCCCAGGTAGCGATACAGCGGCAGGCCCACGCCGTTGGCGGCGGCCCGGGCGGTGGCCATGCTCACCGCCAGGATGGCGTTGGCGCCCAGGGCGCTCTTGTTGTCAGAGCCATCCAACTCGATCATCGCCGTGTCCACGGCCGCCTGGTCGAGGGCGCTGAGGCCGCACAGGGCGGGCGCGATCTTCTCCTCGATGTTGCTCACGGCCTGGAGCACGCCCTTGCCCATGTAGCGGCTGCCGCCGTCGCGCAGTTCGTGGGCCTCGTGGGCACCGGTGCTGGCACCGCTCGGCACGATCGCCCGCCCGGTGGCGCCGCCTTCGAGCATCACCTCGGCTTCTACCGTGGGCGTGCCGCGGGAATCGAGCACCTCCCGAGCCACCACGGTGTCGATCACGAGGTCGAGAGAATCGATCACTGGGTCACTGTCAAGCAGGTTCCGGGGATCTTATTGGTGCCCCCTGCCGTCTCTTTTGTTGTCACCGGTACCGTGTGGCCCGTTCCTTCCCGCCCTCGAGGACTGGGGAGGGCCGTTCACAATGGAGATTGCGATAGGGACCGCGCTCGATCCCGCCCCAGCCCCTGATGCGTCTTCTGCACACCATGCTCCGGGTCGGCGATCTGGAGCGCTCCCTGGCCTTCTACACCGAGGTGCTCGGCATGCGCCTGCTGCGGCGCAAGGACTACCCAAGTGGGCGCTTCACCCTGGCCTTTGTGGGCTACGGCGACGAGAGCGACCACACCGTGCTGGAACTCACCCATAACTGGGATACGAGCAGCTACGAGATCGGCAGCGGCTATGGCCACATCGCCCTTGGGGTGGATGACATCCAAGGGGTGTGTGCGGCGATCTGCGAGAAGGGAGGCCGGGTGGTGCGGGAACCTGGCCCGATGAAGCACGGCAGTACGGTGATCGCCTTCGTGGAGGACCCGGACGGCTACAAAGTGGAGCTGATCGAGCTGGCCTCCCGGGCCGCTGCCTGAGATGCGTGCCGATTCCCCAGGAGTACCGGTGCTCAGCGGCAGCCTTACGGCGGAACCCGATCGCTTCAGCGACGACGCCTGGGACCTGCTGCTGGCGGCCCAGGAGACAGCCCGTCGCTGGCGCCATGGCGCCATGGACGTGGAGCATCTGCTGCAGGCCCTGCTGCTGGAGCGGCGCTTCACCGGCTGGGTGGAACAACTGCCGATCAATGCCGACCGGGTGCTCGACGCCGTTGAGGCCTTCTGCCAGCAGCAACTCGCCGGTGGCGATGGTCAGCTGTTCATCGGCGATGCCCTGGAGGACCTGCTCGAGCAGGCCGACCGCCGCCGTTTGGCCTGGGGATCGCGGCTGATCGACCTGCCCCACCTGCTGCTGGCCCTGCTGGAGGAGCCCCGGATCGGTGGTTCTGCCCTGGCCGCCGAGGGGCTCAGCGAGGAGCAGGTGCGCCGCTGGCTGCGGCCCGGCGCCACGGCAGCGCCCGATCCCCAACGGGAATCCCAGCGTGACGACTGGGTCGACACCACGGTCCCGGCCAGGGGGAGCACCAGGGTGCCGAGCGCAGACGACGCTGTGGCAGCGGCGCCCCCGCCGCTGGAGTTCGATGGTTCCGAGGCCGAGCCGGAGCCCACCGCCCTGGAGCGCTACGGCCGCGATCTCACAGCAGCAGCCCGGGCCGGTGAACTCGATCCGGTGATCGGCCGCGACACGGAGATCCGTCGTCTGATCCAGGTGCTCTCGCGCCGGGGCAAGAACAATCCGGTGCTGATCGGCGAGCCCGGTGTGGGCAAGACCGCCGTGGCCGAACTGCTGGCCCAGCGGATCGTGGCCGGCGAGGTGCCGGATGCCCTGCGCGGCCAGCGGCTGGTGGCCCTCGACCTGGGCGCCCTGATCGCCGGCGCCAAGTTCCGGGGCCAGTTCGAGGAACGGCTGCGCAGCGTGCTGGCCGAGGTGCGTGAGGGCGAAGGCCGCGGCGAGGGGGGAGTGATCCTGTTCATCGACGAGCTGCACACGGTGGTGAGCAGCGAGCGCTCCAGCGCCGACGCCGGCAGCATCCTCAAGCCGGCCCTGGCCCAGGGGGAGCTGCGCTGCATCGGCGCCACCACCCCGGATGAATACCGCCGCAGCATCGCCAGGGATCCGGCCCTCGACCGGCGTTTCCAGCAGGTGCTGGTCAAGGAGCCGGGCCTGGACACCTGTGTGCAGATCCTGCGCGGCCTCAAGGAGCGCTACGAGCTGCACCACGGCGTGTCGATCAGCGACGCGGCCCTGGTGGCGGCGGCCCGCCTGGCCGACCGCTACATCAGCGACCGCTGCCTGCCGGACTCGGCGATCGACCTGGTGGATGAGGCGGCCGCCGAGCTGCGCATGGACGTGACCTCCAAGCCCCAGGAGGTGGAGGCGGCCGAGGCCGAGCTGCGCCGGGTGGAGCTGGCCCTGCTCTCGGCGGAGGCCTCGCCCCAGGCCGAGCGGGTGGCCCTCCAGGCCCGGCGCCAGGCCGCCACCGACAGCCTGCAGCAGCTGCAGCGGCGCTGGCAGGCGGAGCGCCAGCGGGTGGAGGAGCTGCGCGAGCTGCTCCAGCAGGATGAGCACCTGCGCCATGCCATCGCCGAGGCCGAGCGCGACGGCGACCAGGAGGAGGCGGCACGGCTCCAGTACGACCAGCTCCACGGGGTGCAGCAGCGCCGCGAGCAGCTGGAGGCCGAGATGCAGGGCGACACGATGCTGCGCGAGCAGGTGGAGCCCGGTGACATCGCCGATGTGGTGGCCCGCTCCACCGGCATCCCCGTGCAGCAGCTGCTGGCCGGCGAGCGCCAGAAGCTGCTGGCCCTGGAGCAACGGCTGGGCGAGCGGGTGATCGGCCAGAGCGAGGCGGTGGCGGCGGTGGCGGCGGCGATCCGCCGGGCCCGGGCCGGCATGCAGGCCCCCACCCGGCCGGTGGGCTCGTTCCTGTTCCTCGGCCCCACCGGCGTGGGCAAGACCGAACTGGCCAAGGCCCTGGCCGCGGCCCTGTTCGATGAGGACGAGGCCCTGGTGCGGCTCGACATGAGCGAGTTCATGGAGCGCAACGCCGTGGCCCGGCTGGTGGGGGCTCCCCCTGGCTACGTGGGCTACGAGGAGGGCGGCCAGCTCACCGAGGCCGTGCGCCGCCGGCCCTACGCGGTGCTGCTGCTCGACGAGGTGGAGAAGGCCCACCCGGAGGTGTTCAACCTGCTGCTGCAGGTGCTCGACGACGGCCGCCTCACCGATTCCCAGGGCCGCACGGTGGACTTCCGCCACACGGTGGTGATCATGACCAGCAACCTCGCCAGCCGGGCGATCCTGGAGAGCGCCCGCCGGCTGGCTGCGGAGCCCGGTTCCACGGACGGTGATGGCCTTCAGGCAGACACCTGGCTGGCTGAGCAGGTGGATCAGGCCCTGGCCAGCCAGTTCCGGCCGGAGTTCCTCAACCGGATCGACGAGGTGATCCGCTTCCGGCCCCTCGCGCAGCAAGATCTGCAGCGGATCGTGCGCCTGCAGTTGGCTGAGCTGGCAGGCCTGCTGGCGGAGCAGGGCCTGGCGCTGGAGGTGGAGGAGCCGGTGGTACAGGCCCTGGCCCAGCAGGGCTATGAGCCCGAGTACGGCGCCAGGCCGCTGCGGCGGGTGCTGCGCCGCCGACTGGAGAATCCCCTGGCCACAGCCTTGCTGGCCGATTCCTTCCGTGGCGCCCGGGCGGTGCGGGTGGACCTTCCCGCCAGCGCCGACGGTGAGCTGGCCTTCCAGCCACGTTTGGAGGGTGACGACGTCCGGTAGGGTGGTCGTTTGCCGAGCAGTATCAGCCCGGCCGATCCCCTCACCCGCACCCACGCGACTCATCCGAGTCCGTTCCTGGAGCCCACCTTGGAGCCCGAAGCCTCTACATCCAGTCCAGCTCCGCCGCAGGGGCCAACCCAGCCCAAGGGTGACGCGGCTGACAGCGGTGCAGCTAGCCAGGGCGGGGTGGATGAGGCTGGTCTTCCCCTGGCCGAGGCCGATGCCGGTTTCGCGGCGGCCACCGTGGCCGAGCTGCGGCGAGTCGTGTGGCCCAGCCGCCAGCAGCTGTTCAGTGAGTCGGTGGCGGTGATCCTGATGGTGGGTCTGTCGGCCGCGGCGATCGCCGCCCTGGATCGCTTTTACGGCTGGGCCGCCACCCAGGTGTTCCGCTGAATTCGACCTTCCTTCCCGAGTCCCCGTTGACGAGTCCCGTGTCCGATATCCGTCCGAGCGAAGCCAGCCTCGACGCCGCTGAACTGGCAGCCGAAGTGCCTGCGCCAGAGCCCATCGTCGTGGTGGATCAGGAAGAGAAGCGCCAGGTGGCCCGCTGGTATGCCGTGCAGGTGGCCTCCAGCTGCGAGAAGAAGGTGAAGGCCACCCTGGAGCAGCGGGCCGTGACCCTCGGCGTGGACAACCGCATCCTGGAGATCGAGATTCCCCAGACCCCGGGGGTGAAGATCAAGAAGGATGGCAACCGCACCAGCACCGAGGAAAAGGTGTTTCCGGGCTATGTGCTGGTCCGCATGGTGCTCGATGAGGACACGATGATGGCCGTGCGCAGCACCCCCAACGTGATCAATTTCGTGGGGGCCGAAGAGCGCCGCGCCACCGCCCGCGCCCGGGGCCACATCAAGCCCCGCCCCCTCTCCCGCCAGGAGGTGGACCGCATCTTCAAGCGGGCGGCCGAGAAGAAGGCCGTGGTGAAGGTCGACCTCACCGAGGGCGATCAGATCCTGGTCACCGCCGGACCGTTCAAGGATTTCCAGGGCGAGGTGATCGAGGTGAGCGGCGAGCGCAACAAGCTCAAGGCCCTGCTCTCGATCTTTGGCCGGGAAACCCCGGTGGAGCTCGAGTTTTCCCAGATCAGCAAGCAGAGCTGAGGCCCCGGCCTTCGCTCAGCGGCCGTCTCCCTGCGGAGGGCGGCCGTACAGTCCACACCCCCGGCGATGGGGGTGATCCGCAGATTCGCTCCCACTCCCTCTGGGAGTTCTGTCCTAGTAGCCCCAGACGATGGCCAAGAAAGTCGTTGCCGTAATCAAGCTGGCCCTCGATGCCGGCAAAGCCAACCCGGCGCCACCCGTGGGCCCTGCCCTCGGTCAGCATGGCGTCAACATCATGGCGTTCTGCAAGGAGTACAACGCCCGCACCCAGGACAAGGCCGGGTATGTGATCCCGGTGGAGATCTCGGTCTTCGAAGACCGCAGCTTCACCTTCATCACCAAGACCCCACCCGCCTCGGTGCTGATCTCCAAGGCCGCTGGTATTGAGAAGGGTGCCGCCACCTCCTCCAAGGGGTCGGTGGGCGCCATCTCCCGCGCCCAGCTCGAGGAGATCGCCAAGACCAAGCTGCCCGACCTCAACTGCACCAGCGTGGAGTCGGCCATGCGCATCATCGAAGGCACCGCCCGCAACATGGGCGTCGCCGTCAACGACTGAACCGCTTCGGTTCCGTCGCTTCACACCATTCCATTCCTCCATTGGGGGAGATCCAGCCGGACTGCAAGCCCACTGCGTTTCGCACCGGGCCCACTGCGTTCCCCATCTGAATCGCCCGTACCCCATTCCTGCCATGCCCAAAGTTTCCAAGCGCTATTCCGAACTGGCCGCCAAGGTGGCCGACCAGGCCTATGCACCCCTCGAGGCCCTCGAACTGGTGAAGGCCAACGCCAACGCCAAGTTCGACGAGACGATCGAAGCCCACGTGCGCCTGGGTATCGATCCCAAGTACACCGACCAGCAACTGCGCACCACCGTGGCCCTGCCCCACGGCACGGGCCAGACCATCCGCATCGCCGTGATCGCCCGCGGTGAAGCGGTCGCCGCCGCCAAGGCCGCTGGGGCCGACCTGGCCGGCGACGACGAGCTGGTGGAGACCATCGCCAAGGGCGCGATGGATTTCGACCTGCTGATCGCCACCCCGGACATGATGCCCAAGGTGGCCAAGCTGGGCCGGGTGCTCGGTCCCCGTGGCCTGATGCCGAACCCCAAGGCCGGCACCGTGACCACCGACCTGGCCGGTGCCATCAGCGAGTTCAAGGCCGGCAAACTGGAGTTCCGCGCCGACCGCACCGGCATCGTGCACGTGCGCTTCGGCAAGGCCAGCTTCGACGTGGCCAAGTTGCTCGACAACCTCAAGGCCCTGCAGGAAACCATCGACCGCAACAAGCCCAGCGGTGCCAAGGGCCGCTACTGGCGCTCCCTGTACGTGACCTCGACCATGGGCCCCTCGGTGCAGGTGGACTTCTCCGCCCTGCAAGACCTCAAGCAGGAGGCCTGACGGCAAGGCTGATTGCGGCCTGTCCAAGCTTGATGATCGGCCCCGCCCCGGCGGGGCTTTTTGCTGGGTGCCTGGACCCCGGATGGTAGGGTCAGACCCTGGCTTAGGCCAGGAGGGCACGCGCCCTACCCCAGACAGCAGGCATCCCCTTAAGTCCCGCCGAGGTGAACGCGACAGGTTTCAGCCACCAGCTCCTTGCGGCCTTCGGGTTCCGGGGTGTTGAGCGAGCCCGGAACGTGCAGCGGCCTCGAGCCTGGAGACCCACCGGCCACACCGGATGGTTCCCCAAGGCGTCCAGGGCCGCGTTCCCGGCTTGTTCCCCCGATCCGATCCTTTCCTATGGGCCGCACGCTGGAGAACAAGCAACAGATCGTCGAAGAGCTCAAGGGGCTCCTCGGTGAAGCCGAAATGGCGCTTGTCCTGGATTACCAGGGCCTGTCCATCAAGGAGATGTCTGATCTGCGGACCCGTCTGCAGGCCAGCAACGGCATTTGCAAGGTGACCAAAAACACCTTGATGCGCCGGGCCATTGATGGCAACAGCGCCTGGACGGAACTCGATTCCCTGCTCACCGGCACCAACGCCTTCGTGCTCGTCAAGGGCGACGTGGGTGGTGCGGTGAAGGCCGTTCAGTCCTTCCAGAAGGACACGAAGAAGTCTGAGGTGAAGGGTGGCCTTTTCGAAGGCAAGCTCCTCTCCCAGTCCGACATCAAGGCCATCGGGGATCTGCCCTCCAAGGAGGTGCTCATGGCCCAGATCGCCGGTGCGATCAACGCCGTGGCCACCAAGGTGGCCGTGGGCATCAACGAAGTTCCCTCCGGTCTCGCCCGGGCGCTCAAGCAGCACGCCGAAGGCGACAGCTGAGCTCAAGCGACATCCCATTTCTGTTGCTGATTCCCAACCATGTCTGCTACTACCGACCAGATTCTCGAACAACTGAAAACCCTCTCCCTGTTGGAAGCTTCCGAGCTTGTCAAGCAGATCGAAGAGGCCTTCGGTGTGTCCGCCGCCGCTTCCGCCGGCGTGGTGATGGCCGCTGCCCCGGCAGCTGCCGTTGAAGCCGTTGAAGAGCAAACCGAATTCGACGTCGTGCTCGATGGCTTCGACGCCGCCGCCAAGATCAAGGTGCTGAAAGCCGTGCGCGAGGCCACCGGCCTCGGCCTGGGTGAAGCCAAGGCCCTGGTGGAAGCCGCTCCCAAGGCGGTGAAGGAAGGCATCTCCAAGGCCGATGCCGAAACCCTCAAGAAGGCCATCGAAGAAGCCGGCGGCAAAGTCACCATCAAGTGACCCCTGCCGGGTGTCCAGCCCCCCATCGCGGCCGGTCCCCCTTGGGACCGGTTTTTTAATGGCCGCAGGGACAAAAAAAAGCCCCGCCAAAGGCAGGGCTGGGGTGTGGAACGATTGATCGGGAGTCTGTCCTCGTTTCGACCCCGATTGGTCGTCCCTCACTCCTCACACGAGTGCAAGTTAAGGGCGAAAGAGGCGCTGGCCAGGGTGATCAGGACAGTGATTCAACTGGGCTGCTCCTGGAGGGCTCAGGGGTTGTAGGGAACCACCTGCAGGGCGATCACGCCATCCGTTTGCCCTGGGCTGAGCTCAGGGGATTCGGCGCCCTGGCCAAGCGAGCGGGGACCGCCTGCCCGCAGGGCTTCCAGCCGGGCCGGGCGGGAGCTGGAGCTGCTGGCTACCGGTTGATCAGCTGTTTGGATGGCCCTGGAGGTCGTCGTGGCTCCGACCGCTGCCGCGCGGGCCTTGGTGCGCCGATCCGCTGGAGCGGAGAGGCTGCGGCGCGGTTCGGGAGCCAGGGGCGGCGGCGGTGCGGGCAGTCGGGCCAGCAGGGTGGGGATGCCACCTCCGTTGCGGGCCTCAGCCAGCAGCACGGGCAGGGGGTTGCTGTGGGCCACGTAGAGATGGCTGAGGGTCTGGCCGTCGAAGGTGCGGCGCTCGAACGCCCAGTTGTTCTGGAGCCTGAGCTCCACCAGGGCCGAGCCGGCTGCCTGACCGCTGCCGATCACGATCGGTTCGGCCTGTTTGCCATCGCTGGCGAGCAGCTGCAGCTGGCCGTTGCTGTGGTCCACGCGCAGACGCCAGGGCTGGCGCAGGTCCTGGCCCCCTGCCCGCAGGGAGTAGGAGCTGCCGGAGAGATAACGGCCGCAGATGCTCTCCGGCAGGTGCATCTCATAGGTGAAAACGCTGCCATTGGCGTTGCGACGCCAGCAGGGCGGGGCAGGCTCGCGCTGCTCGAGCACGATCAGCGTCCAGCGGTCGTTGCTGAGGGGCTGGGCCAGGGCAATCACCCGGTCCTGGGCAACGGGTTCGCTGCCGAAGGGCATGGCGGCACGCACGTGCTGCTGGGTCAACGCACCCGCCGCCAGGGCGGACATGCCGGCGGCCACCAGGTAGGTTCTCCTGCGACCGGGACAGGGCGAGTTGCGCATGGCTGTGCTCCTGCCCGTGGGCATTGAACCGATTCAGAAGGCTTCTTTAGCGGAAATTGAGGGTTTGTCCAGTGGTGGCTGAGCCGGTGCGGGTTGTGGCCGCCGCCTGTGATGGGGCCTGCAGCGGCAACCCGGGACCCGGTGGCTGGGGGGCCCTGTTGCGCTTTGAGGACGGCAGTGTGCGCGAGCTGGGCGGGGCAGACCCCGCCACCACCAACAACCGCATGGAGCTCACGGCGGCCCTGGCCCTGCTGCGTGCCTTGCACGACCTGCCGCGCCATCCGGCGCTGGTGATCCGCACCGACAGCCGCTACCTGATCGATGGCCTGGAGCGCTGGATTCATGGCTGGAAGCGCAAGGGCTGGCGCACGGCCTCGGGCGGTCCCGTGCTCAACCGCGATCTCTGGGAAGAACTGGATGCCGCTCGCCTGCCCGATGTGCGCTTTCAGCACGTGAAGGGCCACAGCGGTGATCCCGACAACGACCGCTGTGACGCCATCGCCGTGGCCCACTCCCGCGGCCAGGCCGTCGACCCCGCCCCCGCACCCATGCCCGCCGCCGACCCGGCGCCCCCAGCCCTGGCGCAGCTGCTCAGCCGCCTGGAGCTGGCCGATCGGCTGGCCCGCGGCGGCCACGGGCTGTCGCTGGTGGAACTGGCCCAGCTGGTGGAGATGCCGCTGCGCACCCTGGAGCAACGCCGTGAGGCCTTTCCCTGGCGGGACTGGCTGGTGCAACCGCTGGGCGATGGCCGCTGGCGTCTGCTCCGGGAGACGCCAGGATTGGCGCACCGGGAGTGAAAGCCGCGATGGCGCAGCCAGGGGCGGAAGGGGGAGCAGCGGCGGCGGGGGCGGTGGTGCCAGGCCGGTCGGTGGCGCTCTATGAACGGCTGGTGGGCCCCTTGCTGCGTCAGGACGACGGGGCCGACGCCGAGCAGCTCAGCCAACTGAGCCTCACGGCCCTGGGGCAACTGAGCCTGCGCCGGGACTGGCCCCTGCTGCAGGGCCTGCTTGCCGGGCTGGCAGCCGAACTGCGCCGCCCGGATCCACGCCTGGAGCAGACCCTGTTCGGCTGCAGGTTTGCCAATCCGGTGGGCCTGGCGGCCGGCTTTGACAAGAACGGGGTGGCGGCGGGGATCTGGCACCTGTTCGGCTTCGGCTTCGCCGAGCTGGGCACCATCACGTGCCATGCCCAGGCCGGCAATCCGCGTCCGCGGCTGTTCCGGCTGGCGGCCGAGCGGGCCGCGCTCAACCGCATGGGCTTCAACAACCTGGGCGCCGAGGCCTGCCGCCGCCTGCTGGAGCGCCAGCGGCTGAGCGCGCCCGGCCGGCGGCCGGCGGTGCTGGGGATCAACCTGGGCAAGTCGCGGATCACGCCGCTGGAGCAGGCGCCCGACGACTACGCCGTCTCCCTGGAGCTGCTGGCCCCCCTGGCTGATTACGCGGTGATCAACGTGAGCTCGCCCAACACCCCCGGGTTGCGCGAGCTCCAGGACGAAGTGCTGCTGCGGCGGCTGGTGGAGCGGCTGCGGCGCCTGCCGGGCTGTCCGCCGCTGCTGGTGAAGATCGCCCCGGACCTGGAGGACGATGCCATCGACGCGATCGCGCGCCTGGCCTACCAGGAGGGGCTGGCCGGGGTGATCGCAGTGAACACCAGCCTGGACCGGCTTGGCCTGGAGGGGCGCCTGTTGCCCCAGACCGGCAAACCCCTCAGCGAGGAGAGCGGCGGCCTGAGTGGTGCCCCCCTGCGCCATCGGGCGCTGGAGGTGCTGCGCCGCCTGCGGGCCACCGCCGGCCCGGCCCTGCCGCTGATCGGCGTGGGCGGGATCGACTCGGCCGAGGTGGCCTGGGAGCGGATCGCTGCCGGTGCCTCGCTGGTGCAGCTCTACACCGGCTGGATCTATGGGGGACCCGCCCTGGTGCCCCAGATCCTCGAGGGTCTGGGCCGGCAGCTCCAGCGCCATGGGCTGGGCCACATCGGCGAAGCGGTTGGCCGTGGGCTGCCTTGGAGCGCCTGATTGGTTAGTTTTCCCGCAATCGGGGTCGTTCGGTCTTGGTTCTGGCGGGAATCGAGGCGCAGTGGCGCCCCTTGCGAGCCCTGTTGTTTCAACAGGTGCTGCTGCTCGACCTGAGCGACCCCCAGATCCTGCTGGGCCAGTCGCTCAAGGGGGGCAAGCCCAGGGGGGAGGCTTGGGAGGCTCCGGTGCCGGCCCGCACCTGCCGGGCCGGGGTGCCCGTGGCCCTGGATGCCCTGGGAGATTTCATCGGCGATCTGTTGCTCGAGCACAGCTCCCCCGATGCCGCCCTGGTGGTGGCGCTGCCCTGGGAGGCGGCCTCTTGGCGGGTGGTGGAATGGCCCGATGGCGGCCAGCCGGAGGATGCCACCGATGAGCTGCGCGAACGTCACGCCGACCTGGGCTGGCCCTTCAACCTGGAGGACGCCAGCCTGGATGTCCAACCCCTTGCCAATGCCCCCGGCTGTTCCCTGGCGGTGGGGATGTCGCTGGATGCCCTGGAGTCGTGGATCGAGGTGTTTGCCATCGCCGGAGGCACCCTGCGCCACCTGATTCCGGCCCAGGTGTGCCAGCAGCTGGCGATCCGCGAGCACCTGGAGGCCAGTGTGGACAGGGAGCTGGTGGCGTTGCTGCAATGCGACAGCCAGGCCTGTCATCTGCTCGTGTGGCGAGCCGGGGTGCCTGAATTCCAGCGCAGCCTGCCCGTTGAGCCCTCCCAGCTCGTGCCGGCCCTGGAGCAGGCTCTACGGTTCTGCCGCATCCGCCTGGGAGCTGAGTCGGTGCGGCTGCTCTGCAGCGATCCCTTGGAGAGCATGGAGGCGATCCGCGCTCAGCTGGAGCTGCCGCTGGAACTGGTGCAGCGAGGCGGCTACGGATCCCTGCGGTTGGCTGGCCTGGCGGCCCTGGAGCTCAGCCCATGAGCTCCACACCCTTTGACCTCCTGCACGAGAAGCGCCAGGCCCTGGGTCTGCCGGAGCCCGTTGAAGAGGCTCGCCAGACCCGCGACAGCCTGCTCAAGGGAGCGGTGATCGGCTCTGCCTTGGTGGGACTGGCCCTGGGGCTGGCGGGTCTGGTGCTGCTGCGCCGCGGCATGCTCACCGCGGAGATCGACAACCTCTCCTCCGTGGAGGCCGATGTGAAGACCTTCGAGTCCAGGCTGCAGGCTGAGCAGGCCCGGCTAGGTACCGTGAAGGCGGCCAACCAGGCGCTGGTGCAGGGATTGCTGAGTGTTCGCTCCGGTTCGGCCGTGCTGCGCGATCTGCAGTTACGTGTGCCCCGCGGCATCCAGCTCACGGACGTGAAACATGGGGAAGGCGGCCGAACCCTGCAGCTCAAGGGAGTGGCGGTGGGTCGCCAGCCCTTTGCCTTGATCAATGCCCTGCAACTGGAACTCAAGCGTTCGCCCCTGTTCGATCCCAACCGGGTCACCCTGACGAGGGCCGCGCGGGAGGAGGCGGATGCCCAGCAGGCCGGCTCCGGGCGCGATGTGACCTTTGAGATCACGGTGCAGTTCCGGCCCGCCATCCAGCCCCTGGCGGAAAAGCAGATTCTGGAGCAACTCGGGGCCAACGGCCTTGCCCAGCGCCTGGCCCTGCTCCAGCGGGAGGAGCTGTTGCCATGACCAACCTGCAGGAGGCCGCCAACACCCAGCAACTGCGCTGGCGCCAACGGCTGCTGCTTGGGCTGCCGATCGCCCTGGGCGGGTTGGTGGCTACAGCGCTCACCGGCTTGTTCACCGTGCCCCAATGGCTGGGACTGCAGGCCAAGAGTGCCAGGTTTCAGCAGCTTGAGGCCCTGCGCCAGCAGCTGCCCCTGCTCAGGGACCAGCTGACCAAGAGCGGCCAGGAGATCGAGCGGACTGAGCGCCAGCAGGTGAAGCTGCTGCGCCTGATCGAGGGCAGCGGCGAGTTCAGCACCTTCCTGGCCCAGCTGGACCTGGAGGCCACGCGCAACGGCCTGCAGCTGGAGCTGTTTGAACCAACGGGGCTCGCTGGACCCGCCGCCCCTGCGCCAGAGGCTCCTGAGGCAGGGTCACGGGCCAAGCCGAATGCTCCGGCTGCGCCTCCCCCGCCTGTCCAGGCACCCCTTCAAGCTGCGGGGCTGGAGGCTGAGCGGGTGCTGCTGTCTGCCCGGGGCACCTATCCCAGCCTGCTGGCCTTCATGCGCTCCGTAGAACAACTCACTCTTTTGGTTGTACCCAGCGATTTTGCCTTGCAGTTGGTGGAAAGTTCCAGCGCCAATGCTGCTTCTCCTGCCCCTGCGGACGCTCCCAAAGCAAAGATTCCCGAGATGAAGCTGGCCCTCACCTTTTACAAAACTCCTGCAGGTGGCCTGAAGCCGCCGCCTGCGGTGGAGCAGAAGCCGTAAGGGTGCGAACAGGCCCGAATCGGCCATGTGGGCAAACCGACCTCTGAATCCAGTCTGCGCTTTTTGGAGCCGTTAAGCTCCCGCAAACATGGCCCATGAATTGGCAGGGATGTTGCGTTCGGCCCGTGTGATCACTGTCGCCACCGCAGGTCTTGTCCAGCTGATCGGTTCGGCCCCGGCATTCGCCCAGTCAACTGGGGCAGGCCAGCCCCTGCAGAGTCAGGTTCCCCAGTCGCAGCGGGTGGACCCGCTGATCAGCCTGCAGCTGAAGGTGCGCCGCCTGCCGGATGCCATCGAGCTGATCATCGAGGGCACCGGCCCCGCGCCCCAGCTGCAACAGAGCAGCAGCGGTGCGGGCTGGCAGGGGCAGCTGTTCACGGCGGTGCCGGCGGGTCTGCGGGTGGGCCCCCAGCGCCTGTCGCTGCCGGAGGTGGGCCTGCAGTCGGTGAGCTTCGAGGGAGGGGGCCAGACGTTCGCCCTCGCGGTGACTCCGGTGCCGGGGATCAACCTGGGCCGGCCGGTGGTGAGCTCCGATGGCCGTGATCTGATCGTGACCTTCGCCTCGCCGGTGCCCCAGGCCAGCCTGCAGACCAGCCGCCCCAACCTGGCCCAGCCCGGCGCCGTGCCCCTGCCCACCTTCGCGCCGCCCCTGCAGCCGCGGGCCGTGGCGCCACCCCTGGGGGACATGGCCGTGGGCACGATGACCCTGCGCAACCCCGGCTACCTGGAGCTCTCCGGGCCGCCGGTCACGATGACACTCAAGAACGCGCCGGCCAAGGATGCCCTGATGGCCCTGGCCCAGGTGGGTGGCTACGGCTTTGCCTATGTGGATGAACCCACCTCGCCGGCTTCTCCTGCCGCACCTGCGGGGGCCCCTGATCCCGGCAGCAGGCCGATCTCGCTCACGTTCCGCGGAGAGAGTTTCGGCCGTGCCTTCAACACGGCCCTTCTGGCCGCCGGCCTACAGGGCAAACGCGAAGGCCGGATGATCCTGGCCGGCCCCAATGCCCTCTCCAAGACCTTCGGCCCCCAGCTCTCGAAGATCTACCGCCTCAACCAGGTGGGGCCCAATGCGGCCGCCGACTACCTCGCCAATCTCGGCGCCTCAATCACCAAAACCAACACGATCACCACCGCGGTGACGCAAGGTGTGGCCCAGGGTGAGGCGGTGTCATCGTCCTCGAATTCCCAGACCACCCAGAGCAGCACGATCACCAGTGTGGAAGCTTACGGCGCCTCCAGCGGACCGCTGCTGGGCCTGCGCGCCACGACGGATACCCGCCTGGGCACGATCACCCTGGTGGGTGATCCAGCCATCGTTTCGATTGCCGAGCAATATCTGAAGAAGCTTGATCTGCGCCAGCGGCAGGTGGCGTTGAGCGTTCGGATTCTGGATGTGAATCTGGATAATGCTGCGGATATTGCAAACAGCTTTGCCGTGAGGTGGGGCAACAACTTCATTGTCAATGACAATGGTCGGCTGCTCGGTGCTTTTGGTGACCTGATGCCTCCCCGTGAGGCGGCATTTGATCCACTGTTTGGGCGGCGCACAACTAACCAGAGTCAGAGTTCTTCCAGTGTTGTGGATGCCATACGAGACACTGTAGTTGGCAGTGGTGCCAATGCTGCTGAAACGGGATCTCGTTCCAGTGCCAATTCATCTGCAAATAACTCTTCCGGATCCTCCTCTTCTCGTCAGTCATCTGTTCAGCCCAACCCTGGACTGGATTATCCCAATAACAACTTTTTCAATTTTGTGAATGCGCAGATTATTTCTGGATCCACCAAGCTTTTGGCCAGTCCAACCCTGATCCTGCAGGAAAATCCCTCCTTGCTGCGTGAGGGTTCTGAGTCGGCTGGGAGCACGGGGGGTGGAGGAAGCCAGTCGTCTGGTTCCACAACAACCCAGCAGGGAAACCAGGGAATCGTGAATATTGGCCTGGATAGTCCCATCGGTCGGAGACGGGCCAATGAAGGGGTGGTTCGTGTTGGGACCAATGTGGTGACAGCCTACGAAACTGAAACGCCGTCCCAGGGAGGCAATGTGGTGTGCACGCCGGAGTTATCCACTGCAGGTCTTGTGCTGGGTGCTCGCGTTGAAAAAATCGACGACAATGGATTTGTTACCTTTGTTTTATCCCCCAGCGTCTCAGCGGTTACGGATCGGGAACCTGCTCCCCAGGGCTGTGGCTCAGACCTGAATATTCTCAGTATCCGCAGCCTGGATACGGGTGCCCTAAGGGTGCGAGATGGACAAACCCTGATTCTGACCGGTGTGATTTCAGACTTTGATCGTCAGGAAGTGAGCAAGTGGCCTATTCTCGGCGACATTCCACTGATTGGTCAGTTTTTCCGGGCAACGACCAGCCGCAAGGAGAAGCGAGAACTGGTGATCATGGTGACACCCCGCATCGTGAATGATGAACAGGGCGGGGTTTATGGGTATGGGTATCAGCCATCCTCGCTGCCTGCGCGTGAGTTTCTGGGAGAACGAAGCTTTTAATGTCTACAATGACGTCGGATACCAGACCTCTATTCTCGCTCTTTTCCCAAGAAAATCTTTTGTTTCTTTCGGGCAGGCCTCTATTGATCAAGCAAGGGTTTTAATTTGATCTGTCATGATCAATGATCCGAATCTCCTGATCATACTGTGTTGATGCCGCCAGGTTTGTGAAATTGCTTTCCCGGGGTCCGAGGAGATGTTCAGGCCTTTGTTTCTAGCTACTGCCTTGCAGGGCATGCAAGCGTGACAAATGCTAATATCTGGCTTGGATCTAGATATTCTCCAGGGAAAGGTTGGCAGGCCAACCCCCGATGAACCTTCGCTGACCTGCAAGCCATGGCAACAATCCTGAACTGGGGCTCTTCGGTCGGCAATCGCACGATCGACACCAGCTGGTTCTTTCTGATCCCCGAAACCGAGGCGCAACGGTTTGCCCGCACAGGCGTGGCACTCCCAGCCAATCTGGATGGAAAGAACGATTTTGGGCTCGGGTTTAAGTTCACGGTCGAAGACGGGGTCGGCACCTTCGTACTGGACAACAATGGCCTGAAGATCTCCTCCGGCTTGGCGACCTATTCAGCTCCGCCAATCGGAGTGGTCGACCTGCGAGCCATTGGCTATCCCCCTGGCGTCCTGAGCAGCGGCGTCTATATCAACGCCCTTGATCTCACCACTATCCGTCTTGGTGATGAGAATGACAGCTTCGCTTTGATCGGCCAGGGAATCACCCAGTCTGTCAGCGCTGAAGTCAACAAGGAAGCCAGTCAAGGTTACATATTCCAGTCCAACATCTTTGCAGGCGCCGGCGACGACACTGTCGTTGCCCTAATGCCTTGGCAGTCTGTCTTCAAGGGTGGCACCAACACCTCCTACCGTGACGCAATCAACGACCCTTCGGGATCTGGCATTGCCATCACACTTGATGACAGCCTCACTCTGGAAGAGGTTCCCTTTGGCGATCTGATCCAGCTCAAGGGTTCCCGCTTTGATTGGGATATTGAATTCAAGGACGGCAATGGCGATGATCTCGTTACATTGGAATCGATTCTTGACGAGAGAGACTGTATTGCGGTTTCAAATAACAATCGGATCTTCGGATTCGAACGAATTCTGTTTGGCGACATTCTCTTTGATCTGGTTCTCTACGGGCAGCAGGAAAGCAGCGCAGTTTTTGGCCAACCCGATTACTACCTCAATGGCCTGGAGGCTCTTGCTCCTGAGCTGAACTCGGACATCGCATCGGGATCTGAGCTGTGGGAGGCCTTCCGCTTCAACCGCACCAAGCTTCAGGGCATCACGGGCAACGCAACTGATCAGACCGATGTTTTCACCGGTGATGCCAACGACACCCCCTTCCTTGTGGGTGCCCTCCGTTTTGCATCGCTCAACACCGAGGCCGGCAACGACATCGTTGAGATCGGCGCACCCGGTCAGACTGCAGTTGAGGATGCCTCGATTGATCTCGGATCCGGCAGCGACCAGCTGAAGGTGAATGGTCTGTTCACGCGCTCAAGCGTGATCGGCGGCGTGGGTGCCGACAACATCATTTTCTCGACGATCACCAACTCCAGTGTCGACAGTGGCATCGGTAACGACGTTGTTCAAGTAACCACATCCGCCAGCCAGACTCGCTTCGATGGCGGCGAAGGCAACGACGTGCTGCTGCTGCCCGGCACCTTCGCCTCCTATCAGCTCAACGCGAGCAATGAGGCGGGCGTCGTCACCTTCAACGATGCCTTCGGCAACAGCATCACCGGATTCGAGACGATCCGCTTCAGCGACATCAACCTCGATGCTCTGCAGACTCTTAGCCTCAGCGGACCGCCCACCCCGGTGAATGAGGGCGCCAACGCCAGCTACATCATTGCCCTCAGCGACAGCGGTCTGGCCAGTGGCAACAGCGTGCCCTTCAGCCTGCAGCTCGGCGACGGCACGGCCCAGTTCTCTGCCGACCTGGCGGCGCTGGTGCAGGGATCGCTGCAGGCTGCGGCCGGCATTGTGCTCAGCAATGTGAGCGTGGATGCCGCCACGGGGCTGATCCGGGCGGTGGCCTCCGCCAGCCGAGGCTTCAGCACGGGGTCCACCATCGCCACCCTCAATCTGCCGGTGGCGGTGGATCTGCAGAACGAGCCAGACGAAGACTTCACCGTTGCCCTCACGGATTTCGTGCAGGCCCAGTCGCCGGTTAGCACGACGATTCGCAATGTGCTGCCCGTCACCATCCGCTTGAACGGTCCGGCTTCGGTCACGGAAGGACAGGCAGCCAGTTATGCGGTGGCGTTGGATGGCGTCGGACTGGCCGCCGGCCGCAGCGTGACCTTCAGTCTCGATTCCGCCAGTGGCACCGCCACCGAAGGGACCGACTTCGCCGCCCTGCTTGGCTCCAGCCTGGAGAAGGCCGACGGGGGGATCACCCTCGGCGCCATCAGCACAGCCGCCAATGGCGCGGTCACCTTGATCGCCACCAACACCAGCGGCGCGGCCCTGGCGGTTGGCGCCACGCTGCTCACCGTGCAGCTGCCGACCACCGCCGATGCGCTGGTGGAGGGCAGCGAAACCTTCGGCGTCACCCTCGCCAGCAGCACCGCCGTGGTGAGCAGCGGGGTGGTGACCACCACGATCAACGATCTGGTGCCCACACCCACGATCGCTCTCGCCGGTCAGGCGTCCGTCGTTGAGGGGCAGTCGGCGGCCTATGCCGTGACTCTGGGCGGCAGCGGCTTGCTGGCCGCCGGCCAGAGCGTGACGCTGACGCTGGATTCGGCCACTGGTACCGCCACAGAAGGGGTGGATTTCGCCGAGCTGGTCGCTGGTGGCATCACAGCCGGGGCGGGTGTGACGCTGAGCGGGATCAGCACCGACCCGGTGACCAAGGCCGTGACCCTGACGGCCACCAACAGCAGCGGCTTAGCACTGACGTCTGGCTCCCAGCTTGTGAGCTTTTCCTTGGCAGCAGTCCAAGATCAGAGTACCGAGGGGGATGAAACATTCAGGGTTCTTCTATATAGCGAAGCAGCCACAGTCACCAACACGATGGTTGCGACCACCATCCGTGATCTAGTGGGTTCAGGCGGGGATGGTGGTTCTGGTGGGTCAGGTTCAGGTGGCGACGGTGGCGTTCCGGGCGGAGGTGGCGATGGCGGTAGTTCGGGAGGCGGTGGTACCGGGGAGCCTGCTCCTCGCCGGCAGGTCACCGGCACGAGCGGAGCCGATGAAATCACTGGCAGTTCATGAATAACGTTATTTATGGCGGTAAAGGAGCTGACCTTATGACGGGTGGTGGAGGCTCAAATAAGTTTCGCTTCAAGTTGAGCGATGGACTCAATCAAGGCGATGTGATTACGGACTTCAGCCCGGGTTCAGACACCATACGAGTTGAGGGTGTTTCACGCAATTCGCTGGCAGCCAAGGCTTTTGATGGGAACAAAAGGCTCAGGGGCGGGAGGGCAAGGTCAGCCGTTCAAGTTGTGGATATCTTGGATTCTGCTGATCGATCCAAGGCAGTTTTTATCTATGCGCAGCTCACTGGTGAGCTTGCATACAATTCAAATGGCGGGGGGCGAGGTTTTGGTCGGGATGGTGGAGTGATCGCAACTCTCCCTGTGCTCCTCCCCTTTGGGGCACGTGACATTCAGCTAGCTTATGGCTCTTGAGAGTGCATGACTGTCATTCGTCTTAGTGGCAAATCCTGTGCCTGACCAGTCCTCGCCAGATTCGGATTCGGACTATTTTAGTGGTCTGGAACGGGAACTTGCTGCGGCCCTCAGGGAGCTGGAGGAGTATCAGCGTCTCATCGATGAGTTGCCGCAGATCTATGAAGATAAGTTCGGGGCTCAGGTGCTTGCTCTTGCCCAGGAGATTGCGCTCCTGACAGATGAACGTCACCGCCTGCAGCTGTTGATTCAAGACTGTATTCAGGATGATGCGGTGCTTCCTCCTGCGCGTTCTTCAACGGGGGACTCCTTGCCGTTGGGATGGCACGGACCGCAGCGTTGGCTTGGGCGCCTTGCCCCCAGGTCGTTGACTCTGCTGGCTGCTGGCTCCTTGTCAGTGATCCTGGCGGTTGGGCTGGCCTGGCATGCCAACAAGCGCCGTCCGATGCCGGGATCTCCGACTGTTTCCCGTGAAGATGTGCCAGCCAGACCCCAAGCCCCGCTGGTTGTCCCCCGTCCCGCTGCACCCATGCTGCGCCTGAGGTCCCGGGATGAGGTGTGGCTGGAGCTGCGCTCCGCAGAAAATCAACTTGTTTTTGTGGGAACTCTGAACCGCGGTCAGACTCTCACCTTCCCGTATAGCGACGGCATGCGCATCCGTTCGGGTCGGCCACATCAGTTGGAACTTTCACTGGCCGAAAAGCCGTATACCCCACTGGGCGTCCATAATGATTATGATTGGCAAGCCATCGTCATCCCCTTGCATGATCATAGTGAGGGGAAGGCAGAGCACGGCGATCAGGCGTCGTAACCTTCAGCGCAATTGAGCCTTTCGGCGTGACCCTCCCCGCTATCCAACGCATCTGCTGCATCGGCGCCGGCTATGTGGGCGGACCAACGATGGCGGTGATCGCTGACCGCTGCCTGGAGGTACAGGTCACGGTGGTGGACCTGAACGCCGAGCGCATCGCCGCCTGGAACGACCCTGATTTCAGCAAATTGCCGGTGTACGAGCCCGGGCTGGATGGCGTGGTGGCCCGAGCCCGCGGCCGCAACCTGCACTTCAGTACTGCCGTAGACGAGGCGATCGGCGAGGCCGACATGGTGTTCATCTCAGTGAACACCCCCACCAAGACCAGGGGCCTGGGTGCCGGCCAGGCCAGTGACCTCAAGTGGGTGGAGGCCAGCGCCCGCTCGGTGGCCCGGGCCGCGCGGGGCCACACGATCGTGGTGGAGAAGAGCACCCTGCCGGTGCGCACCGCAGAGGTGATCCAGAAAATCCTGGCGGCTGCCACACCGAACGGCGACGGCCGCAGCTTCTCGGTGCTCTCCAACCCCGAATTTCTGGCCGAAGGCACCGCCATCCCTGATCTGGAGCAGCCCGACCGGGTGCTGATCGGTGGCGAGGATCCCGCCGCCATCGCCGCCCTGGCCGGCGTGTATGGCCAGTGGGTGCCCAGCGACCGCATCCTCACCACCAACCTCTGGAGCAGCGAGCTCTCCAAGCTCACCGCCAATGCCTTCCTGGCCCAGCGGATCAGCTCGATCAACGGCATCGCCGCCTTCTGCGAGGCCACCGGCGCCGATGTGCGCGAGGTGGCCAAGGCGATCGGCGCCGACAGTCGCATCGGCCCCAAGTTTCTGCAGGCCGGCCCGGGTTTTGGCGGCAGTTGCTTCCAGAAGGACATCCTCAACCTGGTGTACCTCTGCCGCCACTACGGCCTGGAGGAGGTGGCGGCCTACTGGGAGCAGGTGGTGGCGCTCAACCACTGGCAGCAGCGGCGCATCGCCCGGTTGGTGGTGACCAGGTTGTTCGGCACCGTGACCGGCAAGCGCATCGGCGTGCTCGGTTTCGCCTTCAAGGCCGATACCAACGACACCCGCGAATCACCGGCGATCCGGGTGTGCCAAGACCTGCTCGAGGAGGGCGCGATCCTGCAGATCCTCGATCCCAAGGTGCCCGAGGGACAGATCACGGCCGACCTGGGCCAGCCGGCCGGCACGGGCGAGGGCAGCTGGCAGCAGGTGGCGGACGTGCAGCAGGCCGCCAGCGGCGCTGATGCCCTGCTGCTGCTCACCGAGTGGCAGCAGTTCGCCGGGATCGACTGGCCGGAGGTGGCGGCGGTGATGCGCCAGCCGGCCTGGCTGTTCGATGCCCGGGCCCGGGCCGATGGCGCCGCCGCCCGGGCCGCCGGCCTGAACGTGTGGACCGTGGGGGAGGGCTGAGACCATGCCAGCGTCCCTGACCCGCAACCTGATCACCGGCGGTGCCGGTTTCGTGGGCTCCCACCTGGTGGACCGGCTGATGGAGGCCGGCCAGGAGGTGATCTGCCTCGACAACTACTTCACCGGCCGCAAGCAGAACATCAGCCAGTGGATCGGCCATCCACGCTTTGAGCTGATCCGCCACGACGTGACCGATCCGATCCGCCTGGAGGTGGACCGCATCTGGCACCTGGCCTGCCCCGCCTCGCCGGTGCACTACCAGTTCAACCCGATCAAGACCGCCAAGACGAGCTTCCTCGGTACCTACAACATGCTCGGCCTGGCCCGCCGCGTCGGCGCCCGCCTGCTGCTGGCCAGCACCAGCGAGGTGTACGGCGATCCGGAGGTGCACCCCCAGCCCGAGAGCTATCGCGG
>Ga0208084_1000001_pt1 | contig 76190 bp, 73 predicted proteins | sample LakMenEpi14Sep09_FD_150698 | JGI IMG/M metagenome (GOLD analysis project Ga0208084, IMG submission 150698) | Freshwater microbial communities from Lake Mendota, WI - 14SEP2009 deep hole epilimnion (SPAdes) | ecosystem: Environmental > Aquatic > Freshwater > Lentic | place: Lake Mendota, Madison... | reverse complement strand
GTACTCGCTGGTGCGCGGCAAGATACGCACACCGAGCACGGTGCCGCCATCCTCGGGGCCGACTGCTTTGTAGGTCTCCCAAACCACTGCTACGAGCGCCAGCGCCGCAACGAACATCACCGTTCGCTGAGCGGCTCGGCGAACGACGTTGGTCATTGCTTGGCGCGCGCCAGTTCTGCGATTGCCGGCATCACACGCTCACCATATGCCTCGAGTGTCTGCTCCTTACCGTCGTGCTGCAAGTAGATGGAGAACTGGTCGACGCCGAGCGCCGCGAGTTCTTTCAGGCGGCGAACGTGCTCGTCGACCCCGCCCAAGATGCAGAAGCGGTCGACAATCTCGTCAGGCACGAAGTTGGTGTGCGTATTGCCTGCGCGACCATGCTCGTTGTAGTCATAGCCCTGACGACCTTTGATGTAGTCAGTGAGTGCCTTTGGCACCGACGAGTTCTCGCCGTATCGCGCCACGATGTCGGCAACGTGGTTGCCGACCATTCCACCGAACCAGCGGCATTGGTCGCGCATGTGGGCCATGTCGTTACCCACATACGCAGGTGCAGCGACGCAGATCTTCACACTCTTGGGGTCGCGACCGGCATCCTTTGCCGCTTTGCGAACCGCAGCGATGGTCCATTCCGCAATCGACAAGTCAGCGAGCTGGAGGATGAACCCGTCACCTACTTCGCCGGTGAGTTGCAGCGCCTTCGGCCCATATGCGGCAACCCACACTTCGCAGCGACTCTTTGCCGCCCACGGGAAGCGAATGTTCGAGCCGTTGTACTCAACACCGCGACCGTTGGCGAGCTCACGAATCACGTGGATGCTGTCGCGCAATGTCGCGAGCGTTGTCGGCTTGCCGTTGGTGACGCGCACCGCAGAGTCGCCGCGACCGATGCCGATGACCGTGCGGTTGCCGTACATCTCGTTGAGCGTGGCAAACACACTGGCGGTGACCGTCCAGTCACGCGTTGCTGGATTCGTCACCATTGGGCCGACGATCACGTTGTTGGTCTGCGCGAGAATCTGGCTGTAAATCACGTACGGCTCTTCCCACAGGATGTGACTGTCGAACGTCCACACGTGCGACATGCCGTACATCTCCGCCTTCTTCGCGAGGTCAATCACCCGCGCTGCGGGCGGTGTGGTCTGTAGTACGACGCCGATGTCCATCGTGCGACTCAGCGGTTCTGCGGAAAGCCGAGGTTGACGCTGGACGTACGCGGGTCGGGCCAGCGAGACGTGACCACCTTGCCGCGCGTGTAGAAGTTGATGCCTTCCGGGCCATACATGTGCTGGTCGCCAAAGAGGCTCGCCTTCCAACCACCGAACGAGTAGTACGACACCGGCACAGGTATCGGCACGTTGATGCCGACCATGCCGACTTGCACGTCGAACTGGAACTGCCGCGCCACACCACCGTCGCGGGTGAAGATGGCCGTGCCGTTGCCGTACGGATTGTCGTTGATCATCTTGAGGCCCTCGTCGTAGGTGCCGACGCGCGACACGACGAGCACTGGTCCGAAGATCTCGTCGTCATAACACTTCATGCCCGGCTTCGCAGCATCAATCAAGCTCGGGTCAAGGAAGTAACCAGGCTCGGTGGCTTTGGCGGTTCCGTCGACGACGACCTTTGCTCCTTCGCCAGCCGCATTCTTCACGTAGCCGGCAACCTTGTCGCGGTGCTCGCGCGTAATGAGCGGGCCCATCTCCGACGAGGGATCGGTGCCCGGGCCCACCTTGATGTTGGGAATGCGGGATTTGATCTTGTCGATAAGTGAGTCGGCGATTGAACCAACGGCGACGACCACCGACACCGCCATGCAACGCTCCCCCGACGAGCCGTACGCAGCGCTCACTGCGGCATCAGCCGCCATGTCGAGATCGGCGTCGGGCAACACGAGCATGTGGTTCTTTGCACCACCGAGTGCTTGCACGCGCTTGCCGTTGCGGGTGCCGGTTTCATAGACGTACTTGGCAATCGGCGTCGAGCCGACGAACGAAACAGCAGCGATATCGGGATGCTCGAGAATACGGTCGACCGCCACCTTGTCGCCGTGCACCACGTTGAACACACCATCAGGAAGACCTGCCTGACGCAGCAGGTCGGCAACGAACATTGATGCCGACGGGTCTTTCTCGCTCGGCTTCAAGATGAATGTGTTGCCACACATGATGGCGTTGGCAAACATCCACATCGGCACCATCGCCGGGAAGTTGAACGGCGTGATTCCCGCGACCACACCGAGTGGCTGGCGAATGGAGTACACGTCAACACCGCCAGCGGCCTGCTCGCTATAGCCACCCTTCATGAGCGCAGGGATGCCGCAGGCGAACTCGATGTTCTCCAGCCCGCGCGCCAACTCGCCCATCGCGTCTGCCGGCACCTTGCCGTGCTCGAGCGAGACGATGTTGGCGATTTCTTTGCGGTTTGCATCGACCAGTTCGCGCATGCGGAACATGATCTCAGCGCGTCGCGACAACGACGTCGCGCGCCATGCGGGCAACGCTGCCTTTGCGACTGCGACGACGGCGTCGAGTTCGGCAACGTTCGCGAAATCGACTGTTGCCTGTTGTTCGCCAGTCGCCGGGTTGTAAACCACACCCGATCGGCCAGAGGTGCCAAGCACCATCTTGTTGTTGATCCAGTGTCCGATGCGGTTCACCTGTTGCTCCTTCTCTGTATCTTGTCTGTTCCGACGTTTTGTATCTGTGCGTTCCCGGCAATCACGATGCGTCTGCGAGCCAAGGGCCCGCTCGCGCTACATCAGTGCAGGTACTGGCTGAGTCCGCGCTTGATGTACTTGCCGTGCCCCTTGCGACCCTTGAACGTGTCGTTCTCCACCACGACCATGCCGCGCGAGAGCACCGTGTCGACCTTGCCGTCGACTTCGAAGCCTTCCCACGACGAGTGGTCCATGTTCATATGGTGCTTGTCATTGATGCCGATCTTGGTCTTCTTTGTCGGATCCCACACCAAGATGTCGGCGTCCGAACCCGGGGCGATGATGCCCTTCTGCGGGTACATGCCGAACATTCGTGCCGGCGTGGTGGCACACGTTTCGACCCAGCGCTCGAGGGTGATCTCACCAAGCACGACGCCCTGGTAGATCAACTCCATGCGGTGCTCGACACCGCCCATGCCGTTAGGAATCTTGCTGAAGTTGCCGAGACCGAGTTCCTTCTGGTCTTTGAAGCAGAACGGGCAGTGGTCGGTGGAGACGATCGCCAGTTCGTTCATGCGCAGACCCTTCCACAAGTCGGCGTGGTGGTGATGGTGGTCGTGCTTCGAACGAATTGGCGGCGAACACACGAACTTCGCACCTTCGAAGCCCGGACGTGCAAGATGATCCTCGAGCGTCATATAGAGGTACTGCGGGCACGTCTCAGCGAACACGTTGAGACCTTCATGCTGCGCGGCAGCCACCTCGTTGAGGGCGTCAGTCGCTGACATGTGCACGATGTACAGCGGCACATTGCCCGCCACCTTGGAGAGGATGATCGCGCGGTGCGTGGCTTCGCCTTCGAGCAGGCTCGGGCGGGAGTACGAGTGGTACTTCGGATCGGTCTGACCACGAGCCAGGTACTGCTGCACGAGCACGTCAATGGCGATGCCGTTCTCGGCGTGCATCATGATCATCGCGCCGTTCTCCGCGGCAGTCTGCATCGCGCGCAAAATCTGGCCGTCGTCGCTGTAGAACACGCCCGGATACGCCATGAACAGCTTGAAGCTGGTGACACCCTCGTGGTCGACGAGGTAGGTCATGTCCTTCAGCGCCTGTTCGTCGATGCCGCCAACGATTTGGTGGAACGCGTAGTCAATCGCACAGTTTCCGCCAGCTTTGCGGTGCCATTCGGCGAGACCGAGTTGCACGTTCTCGTTGTAGCGCTGCAACGCCATGTCGACGATGGTGGTGACACCACCCCACGCCGCGGCGATGGTGCCGGTCTCGAATGTGTCGACCGCAGCGGTGCCGCCGAAAGGCAGTTCCATATGGGTATGTACGTCGATGCCGCCCGGCACGACGTATTTGCCCTTGGCGTCGATCACCTTGTCGGCGGTCACGCCCATGGCGTCGGCCTGTCCGCGCGCATAGAGGGCGACGATGATTTCTCCGTCGATGAGCACGTCTTGCTCGTGGCGACCGGTCGGACTCACGACCGTGCCGTTCTTGATGAGGGTGCGGGCCATGACTGTCTCCTTATTTATCGGTGTGCGGTGCTGACTACTTCACTGCTCTTCGTTGTTTAGCGACGGACCAGTTCGGGATAGGCATCTGGGCGACGGTCGCGGTAGAACGCCCAGCGATCGCGCACCATCTTGATCTTGTCCATGTCGAGGTCGCGCACGATCAACTCCGGTTTGTGCGGGTCGCCCACCTCGCCAACGAATTTGCCTTCCGGATCGACGAAGTAACTCTGACCATAGAAGTCGTCATCGCCATATTCCGCTTCGATGCCGACGCGGTTGATTGCGCCGACGTAGTACATGTTGGCGACAGCTGACGCTGGCTGCTCGAGGCGCCAGATGTACTCCGACAAACCGCGGCTCGTTGCCGACGGATTGAAGACGAGTTCGGCACCGTTCAGGCCGAGTGCACGCCATCCTTCCGGGAAGTGGCGGTCGTAACAGATGTAGACACCGACTTTGCCAACTGCGGTCTCAAACACCGGGTATCCGTCGGTGCCGGGAGCGAAATAGAACTTCTCCCAGAAACCTTTCACCTGCGGGATGTGCTGCTTGCGGTACTTGCCGAGATAGCGACCGTCGGCGTCGATGACTGCAGCAGTGTTGTAGTAGAGGCCAGGCTGCACGATCTCGTACATCGGCAGTACCAACACCATCCCTAGTTCTTTTGCGACGCTCTGGAAACGCTTGGTGGTCGGGCCGTCGGGAATCGCCTCGGTGTAGTCGTAGTACTTGGCGTCCTGCACCTGGCAGAAGTAGGGGCCATAGAACAATTCCTGGAAGCACATCACTTGGGCACCCTGCTTGGCGGCATCGCGAGCCGCAGCCTCGTGCTTGTCGATCATCTTGTCCTTGCTGCCGGCCCAATCGGTCTGCAACAGCGCTGCACGTATCGTGCGTCCCATCGGTAAACCCCCCGTTTCCGTTGTAGACCTTCCAAGGTAGTGGGGCATGCGGGGGTAACTCCACGGCGACCAATGCGGCGTCAGTCGATACGGCACAGTCCAACACGGCACAGTCCAACACGGCGCCGGCCGACTCGCCTCGCCGCGCCGCAGTGTTGCTCACTACCGTTGCCCGCATGGCGCAAACCACGCGACCGCCATTCGGCGGCAAGATCGGCAAGACCTTCGAAGACTCCACCCCGTGGTGGCCAGCGCTCGAGGTTCCGGTGGCTGGCACACCCAACGTGGTCGTGGTGTTGCTCGACGACGTGGGCTTTGCACAGTTCGGTTGCTACGGCAGCGACATCAAGACTCCGACGTTCGACGCACTCGCGGCAGGCGGACTGCGCTTTAGCAATCACCACACCACGGCCTTGTGCTCTCCGACTCGTGCAGCGCTACTGACCGGGCGCAACCATCACAGTGTCGGCATGGCGCGCATCGCCGATCGCACATCTGGATTCCCCGGCTACAACGCAGAGATGTCGCACGAAGACGGAATGATCTCCGAGATCCTCCTCCGCAACGGATACAGCACGTTCTGCGTCGGCAAGTGGCACCTCACGCCGCCGCACGAACAGCAGATGGGTGCGCGGCGATGGCGTTGGCCGCTTGGTCGCGGGTTCGAGCGTTACTACGGATTCCTCGGTGGCGAAACCGATCAGTACTACCCCGACCTCGTGTTCGATAACCACGAAGTCGAACCGCCGCGTTCACCCGACGAGGGATACCACCTGACGGAGGACATGGCGGACAAAGCGCTGCTCTTTATCAATGACGCACGCACCGCGCATCCAACCAAACCCTTCTTCTTGTGGTTCGCGCCGGGGGCATGTCACGCACCACACCAAGCACCTGCGTCGTTCATTGAGCCGTATCGCGGACAGTTCGACAAGGGTTGGGACGCTTGGCGTGACGAGGTGTTCGCCCGCCAGGTGAAGTCGGGCTTGATGCCGAGCGACACCGTGCTGAGCGAGCGGCCACATTGGGTGCCTGAGTGGAACTCGCTGTCTGCCGACGAACGCCGACTGTATGCACGAATGATGGAGGTGTACGCGGGCTTCCTCACGCACACCGACGCGCAAGTCGGCCGCATCGTCGAGCACTTGAAGACCACCGGCGAGTTCGACAACACGATCTTCGTGGTGATGAGCGACAACGGTGCTTCCGCTGAGGGTGGTCCGAAAGGTTCATACAACGAGGTGTTCTTTTTCAACTTCGTGCCTGAGAGTCTCGAGGAAAACCTGAAGCGCATCGATCTGCTCGGCACGCCCGAGGCCCACAACCATTACCCGTGGGGCTGGGCATGGGCGGGCAACACCCCGTTCAAGCGTTGGAAGCGCGAGACGCACGAAGGTGGTGTCACCGACCCGCTCATCGTGCACTGGCCGAAAGGAATCACTGATCGCGGCGGAATACGCCACCAATACACGCATGCAATCGACCTCATGCCCACGTTGCTCGACGTGCTGGAGATTGAGCCGCCGCAGGAGATCGCCGGCGTCAAGCAAAACCCAATTGAAGGCGTCAGCTTTGCCCACGCATTCAACGACGGCGGGGCTGCCACCAAACACCTCACGCAGTACTTCGAGATGATGGGCTCGCGAGCGATGTACCACGACGGTTGGAAGGCGGTCGTGTTCCACCCCATGCCAGCCGTGGCCTACGACGGGAGCGACCCCAACCTTCCTTTCGACAAAGACCAATGGGAGCTCTACAACGTCGCTAACGATCGCTCGGAGTCAAATGACCTCGCTGCGAGTCGGCAAGACAAGTTGCAAGAAATGATTGCGCTTTGGTGGAAGGAAGCGGAGTCGCACCGCGTGCTACCGCTCAACAACCAGCCGGGCAAGTTCGGCGATCGCCGACACCATCGCGAGCGATACGTGTACCGACCTGGCATCGGGTCGCTGCCGCGCGCCGTGGCGCCAAATCTGCACAACCGAGGCTTCCGCGTGATTGCCGAGGTTGACTCCCCTGGTTCGGTGAACGGCGCGATTTGCGCTCACGGCTCAGCGTCGGCAGGGTACGCAATTTATGTGCGCGACAATCGGCTGCACTACTTGCACAACTTCTTGGGCTTGCAACGCTTCGTCGCTGCGGCGAACGTGCCGGTGCCTCGCGGCAAGCACCAGTTGATTGTCGACTTCACGATGACCGGACGTTTCAAAGGAAACGTCGAGTTGTTCTACGACGATCTTCCCGTCGGGTCGGCGGAGATTCCCATCACGGTGCCGTTCTTCTACGGCACCGCAGGGTTCACGGTCGGGTATCTGCGCGGTCACTCGGTGATTGAACACGAGCATGCACCGTTCACATTCACGCCTGGTGCGCTCATCACGGTCACGGTGGAACCCGAGGGTCAAACCTGGCGCGATCCCGCCCGTGAGGATCGCGCGGCTCGCGCAACGCAGTAACGGCGTGGCTGTGCTCGTCGCACCGTAACGGTGCGGTGGTGCTTGTCGCGCAACGCTGAAGAGAGCGGCCACACTAGAACGCATGACCACCAACGCAGGGCGGCCCAACGTGCTGCTCGTGACGCTTGATCAGTTCCGCGGAGACTGCCTCTCGTCACTCGGTCACCGCGTAGTGCGCACTCCACACCTCGATGCGCTCGCACACGAGTCGGTCACGTTCGCCCGCCACTACAGCCAGGCCGCTCCATGCTCTCCCGGTCGAGCGAGTTTGTACACCGGCACCTATCAAATGAATCATCGCGTGTGCTTCAACGGCTCACCACTTGACGACCGTTTTGACAACATCGCACGACTCGGTCGTCGTCTCGGGTATGCGCCGGCACTCTTTGGCTACACCGACCAAGGCGTCGACCCTCGCACCACGACGAGCGCTGATGATCCGCGACTCTCCACATATCAGGGAGTGCTTCCCGGATTCGACTGGTTGCTCAACTTGAGCGAGCCATACGTACCGTGGCTCGCGCACTTGCGTGAGAACGGACACGATTTCACCGACCACATCGCTGCGCTATTGAGCGAGCCGGATCGGGATGAGTCACTCAGCATCTCAACGTTTCTCACCGATTCGTTTCTCTCGTGGCTAGACGAACGCGACAACAATGATCACAACACGACCGTCGGCCACGTTGCAGTCGATTCACACCGCACGCCGTGGTTCGCGCATCTCAGCTACTTACGCCCGCACCCGCCATACGCGGCCGCGGGCAGGTGGTCTCGCGAGTACGACCCGTTGACCGTCGACATGCCGATTACACCGTCTGAGCATCGCCACGGCTTTCACGAAGCGGTGATGCAGTTGCCCGACACTGCTGCACCACGCACCGAGGCAGGAATGCGCAGGATGCGAGCGCAGTACTACGGCATGATCAGCGAGGTTGATCACCAGATCGGTCGAGTGATTGATGCGCTACGTCGCCGCGACGAGTGGGACAACACCATCATCGTCATAACCGCCGACCATGGCGAACAGTTGGGTGACCATGGGCTGCGCGAGAAGGTGGGGTTCTTCGAGCAGAGCTACCACATCATCGGCATGATGCGTTCGCCGAAACACAACACTGGACACGGTCGCATAGTCAACGCATTCACCGAAAACGTTGACGTCTTCCCCACGTTGTGTGAGTTACTTGAGACGTCGACACCCGCACAATGCGACGGTCGCTCGCTCGTGCCATGGCTGGCTGGTGACACCCCAGATGGGTGGCGCGAAATGGCGACATGGGAATACGACTGGCGTCAGCTCTACATCACCGATGAGCAAAACGGCGCGGCTCGCAACTGGCCGAGTGATCGTCGACTCGAGCGACAACACTTGTGCGTGCAACGAGATGAACACTGCGCCTACGTGCAGTTCGGTAACGGTGACTGGTTGGCATTCGACATCGCCAGCGATCCGACGTGGCGTACTCCTATCACCGATGCTTCGCGCGTCCTACCACTCGCACAACGCATGCTCACGTGGCGTTCTCATCACACCGAACGCAGGCTCTCGGGCATGAAGCTGGAATCCGGCGGCATCGGACGCTGGCCCGACGGCGTCGTGTGGCGCGAGTCGCGTTAGCCGAGCCGCACGCGCGGTGCGATGAGCACGACACAGAGCGACACAACGAATGTTGCAACCGCCCACCAGTCGACGAGCGCTTCGTCGGCCAGACGAATGAGCACAACCACCATCAACGCAATCGAACCACTCGACACTCCGCGCAAGAATGCCCCGAAGACACGTGACCGTTGCGACCAAGCGACGACACGATCAACGAATCCGGCAAAGAGGAACGACGGACCAAAGATGCCAAGCGTCGCCACCAACGCCCCACCGAAGCCAGCGAGATGCCATCCAATGAATGTTGCCGTCGTGAAGACCGGCCCAGGCGTGAACTGGCCGACGGCGACTGCATCCAGCAACACTTCGTTGGATATCCAGCCCCGTGCGACGATCTCTGAGTCGAGGAACACCAGAAGCACATAGCCGCTTCCGTAGATCACCGAACCGATCTGCAAGAAAACAAGAAAGATCTTCCAGAGAGGCACCGTCATCGTGAATGCACCGAACAACGCACCCACACCGACAAGTGTCGGTGAAAGATTCGCATTGTTGCGCGATGCTCCTGCACGAAGTGCAATCGATGCTGCACCCACGATGACGAGCACCAACAACTCTGCAATCCCCAGTGTCGCACCGATGAGTGCGAGCCCGACCACTGCGGCGTCACGTCTATCGCGCACGGCGGTGGTGCGCAACTTCCACAATGAATCAAGCACAATTGCTGCAACGACGGGAACAATCCAGCGTCGAACCGCAGCAATTGTCGCACTCGTGAGCAGGTCTTCGTACATCCACGCAACAACGCACACGACTACAAAGGCGGGCACGATGAATGCCGCGCCACCAACGAGCAGTCCTCGCCAACCTGCACGACGAGCTCCGAGTGCCATTGCCATCTCCGTCGAGTTCGGTCCTGGCACCAAAGCGCAGGCACCCACCATGCGTGCGAAGTCATCCTCGCTCACCCAGCCACGCTGGGTGACGACTCTCTTTCGCATCATGGCGATGTGTGCGGCGGGCCCGCCCACGCCGATGATGCCGAGCCAGCCGAATAGTCGCAACAATTCGATGAGTCGGCTACCCGCGCCGCTCTGCTGACGATCCCCATTGGTTGCGCCGAATTGCTGAGCAGCCGGCATATTCGGCAAGGCTAGGGGTATGACATTTCGCTGGGGTATCGCAGGCACTGGTCGTATCGCAAGTGACTTCGTAGACGGTCTGCGGCAGGTTCCTGACGCGGACGTCGTCGCAGTCTGCTCACGCGACAGCAAGAAGGCCAGTCAGTTCGCTGGTCAACGGGCGATACCACGGTCGTATGGTTCCTACGAGGCGCTTGCGGAAGACCCGAACGTCGACATCGTCTACGTCGCGACTCCGAACTCGCGTCATCGCAGCGACACGGAGATGTACCTACGTGCCGGCAAGCACGTGTTGTGCGAGAAGCCGTTTGCCTTGAATCTCGCCGAGGCCAAGTCAATGATTCGTACATCCCGGGATACAAACCGGTTCGTGATGGAGGCCATCTGGAGCCGATTCCTCCCCGTCTACGTTGCACTCGGCAACGTACTCTCGTCACAACCGCTCGGTCGCATCTCCCGTGTCGAAGCGGACTTCGGATTCAAAGCGCCAACGGACGCAGGACATCGACTGAACGATCCGGCACTCGGCGGTGGATCAGTGCTCGATCTTGGCATCTACTGCCTGCACTTTGCGCGATTCGTGCTCGGCGGACACGACAGCGTCACCGCAATTGGAGAACTGAACAGTCAAGGTGTCGACATCGACGCGACATACACACTCGGATATTCCAGTGGTGCTACCGCGACACTACGTAGTTCACTGAAGGAGGCGACTCCATGCACGGCCACGATCATCGGCGAGCGCGGATCACTCACACTGGCTTCACGGATGCATGTGTCACCCGGCTTTGCCATCGCACTCAACGGTCAAGCTGAGGTGTATCACCGCCACGACGAAAACGGGCAAGGGCTTCGACACCAAGTCTTTGAAGTGCATCGCTGCATTGAGCAGGGCTTCATTGAGAGTCCACGACTCACACATTCCGAGACACTCGCGTACGCCGAGACAATGGATGAGATTCGCAGACAACTCGGCGTGCGATATCCCAGCGATACCGATTCACAATGAGTTCGGGGGCGCATTCGCGACATGGTGTAGTCGCGAGCGCTGACGGAACAGCCACACAGGCTGGCGCACACATTCTCGCGCTCGGCGGTAACGCTGTTGACGCAGCGATTGCAACAAGCGCAGCGATGGCGGTAGTCGCGCCACATCTCTGCGGCATGGGCGGGGATTTGTTCGCGCTCGTACATACGAACGGAACGGTGCATGCCCTCGATGCAGCTGGACGAGCAGCGTCCGGGTCAAACGCCGAGCAATTGCGCGCAGAGGGTCATCGAGAAATGCCCTTCCACGGCGACGTCCGCACGGTCACGGTGCCTGGCGCAGTAGCCGGATGGATTGAACTGCATGCGCGTTTCGGCACGTTGCCGCTTGCAACACTCTTTGCTCCAGCGATTCGACTTGCCGAAGAGGGCTTCCCTGCTTCACCACTCTTGGTCGGGTCGTTGCAATTGATGCCGGTTGCGTACAAGCCGAACTTCGCCGAACTCACCCGTCAGGCGACGACGGCTGGTTCGCCCGTGCAACGCAGTGGCGTTGCACGAACGTTGCGGGCCATTGCGTCGGGTGGTCCGCAAGCGTTCTACGGCGGCGAGTTCGGCGACGGCCTCATGCGAATGGGCAACGGCCACTATCAATCTGCCGACCTTGAGTCACTGCGCGCAGAGTGGGTTGCACCGTTACGGCTCGACGCATTCGGCCACGACATCTGGTCGATCCCTGCACCGTCGCAGGGTTATCTCTTTCTTGCTGCCCTTGGTGTCGCCGAGACGCTCGACTTGCCCGATGACCCCGACGACCCTCAGTGGGTACATCTGCTTGTTGAGGCCGTTACTGCCGTGAGTCACGACCGATCTTTGGTGCTGCACGATCGAGCCGATCTCGCCGCTCTAGTTCCCTCGCTCATTGCACGCACGACGATGGTCGATCCGTCGCTTGCATCCGTACGACCGACACCCGTCGCCGACGGAGACACCACCTATCTATGCACCGTCGACCGCGACGGCATGGGTGTTTCGCTCATCAATTCGAATGCATCGGGTTTCGGCTCGTTGCTCGTCGAGCCGTCGACTGGCATCAACCTGCACAATCGCGGGCTTGGATTCTCGCTGCAAGAAGGTCACCCAGCAGAGTTGGCACCTGGTCGCAAACCGCCTCACACGCTGTGTCCTTCGATCATCACACGACGGGACGGCTCGCTGTTCTCTGTATTGGGAACCATGGGTGGCGACGCGCAACCGCAGATCATCTTGCAACTCATCACGCGCATGTTGCGCAATGGACAGTCACGGTTCCCGTGGGAGACGGTCAACGCCGGTCGCTTTGCCCTCCGCGGACCCAAGACAGGTTTCGATACATGGACATCGAGCGTGCCCCCAGTAGTCACCGTCGAAGGTCACGCACCCGACGCATGGGCTACCGGACTCGCCGACCGCGGCCATGCAGTTGAGCGACGTGGCAGATTCGACTCAGGTTTTGGTCACGCTCACGCCATCGTCATCCGCGATGACGGCACGATGGCTGGCGGCGCCGACTCTCGAACGATCGTCGGCACCTGCGCTGGGCTGTAGGAAGACGCCGTCAGTTGACGGTGTACGACACGTTTTCCACGAGTCGCTTGAACACCGCATCACCTGGCGCAGTGAACTGCAGCGTGCAGGTGCCGCGACTCACGAATCGAACGGTGGTGATCGGTCTTCCACGAGTAACGGTGCACACATCGGGGGTCATGCTCCTTGCGCGAGCATTGACACCCTGTTCGGTGACCATGAACTCGGTCTGGAGTCGCTTCGTCGTGCCGACCCGTACCGTGGCTCCGTCTTTGGCCAGACCGAAGGAACGCATGCGAAGTTCTTGGTTGGCAAGAAACACCAACGGGACAATCGTGTCAAGGCTCACATCGCTGAGACCACGGTGGTCGCGATACACGAAGAGAAAGCAGTTCCAAGGACCACATTCATAGGTGTTGGCTCCAGCCTTCACTTGCTCACGCACGGTAAACGTGAGCGGAGATGCCGCCGATTGAGAGCCTCGCGCACCGTCCATCGTCGCCCAGATCATCACCTCGGTCTCTTGCAGGCTGCCGTTGCACACCAGACCACTCGCCGCACGCTGACCGACACGGGGCTGGTAACACTGCTGCACGTACACACCTTGGGTTGCCGGCACTCCAGCCAGAGTCACGGTGATTTTTTCACCGTCGACGAGTGAGATCTGCTTGCTCAGTGACACCGCGACGGCAGCAGAGACGGGTGCGGACGGAGTGAACGGTGCAAGCAGGGCTACTGCTACGAAAGCAACGAGTGATTTCCGGCGGATGTTCATCGGGGGTTCAACTTTCTCTGGGGGTCAGTCTTGAGTTCAAACCCGGAGCGGTTAACTGCCGGATGTGAAGATGATTGGCACGAAGACGTCTTGTGAACGATCATCGCGACGAGTGTGATCGGAGAACGTCACCACACCACACCGTTCTTTGGTGCAGTCGATGGCGTCACCGATTGCTCGCACCAGCAAAGTTACGGAGAACGAACCATCATCAGCAAAGGGAACGGTGAGACCTTTGGCATACGCCGGCGGATTGGACGACACCCACTCAGAGACAGGCGATGAGCCGTCAAGGTTCACCCCGCCGACACAGCGGCGGGAATCAGTCCAGGCTGCTTGGTTGCACACAATCACATACACACCCTTTGTGATGTCGTACCCAGATCCACGCACGGTGACACGCGTACCAGCGGGATCAAGGTTTGACGTCTGAGCCACGAAGAGACGCGGTGTACCTGCGACTCGAGTGGTGGTCGGTGCAATCGTCGTAGAAGATGCGATCGTTGTTGATGGTGTGATCGTGGTTGACGGCGTGATTGTCGTTGACGGCGCAGCAGGGCTCGTGGTGACGGTCGCAGGTGATGTCGTTGACGGCGTTTCATTCGACGGTTGAAGAGTGGTCAAGGAAGAGGCGTCGGGAGTCAACGTGGTCAATGGAGAACTCGACTCATTGCGCTCGAGCGTCGTCTCGGTGGATTCGGCTTCTTCCGACGGCGAACCCCCACAGGCACTGAGTAGCACCATCATCACGGGGGCCAGCCGGAGTAACCGACGTCTCACCACCGGGCTCGGGCCGGCGAAAGGTCGGCTCGTACCCTGAGAGTTGATGTTGCGGCGGGTGGTGGCGTGCTCGTTGATCATCTTGGGAACTGCCGCCTGTGCCGAATCGAACGAGTCGACAGAGGTCGGGTCACGTTTCATTCTGTCGTCGGATTACCCGCTTCCCGTGGTCGAGCGCGATCAAACGTCCCTTCCGGCAACTGTCACAGATGCGAGCGGCACGCAGGTAACGGTGAGTGACGCATCGCGCATCGTGGTGCTCAACCAAGCAGTTGCCGAGATCGTCATCTCGTTGGGCATGCAGGACAACATCATCGGTCGGGACGCCACTACCACGCTTGAGTCGTTGGAGAAAGTCGATCAGGTGAGCAATGGGCATGATGTCAGTGCCGAGAGTGTGCTGTCGCTGCGGCCCAGCATCGTGATTGGTGATACGCGAACTGGTCCGCCGGAGGCAATCGAACAATTACGCGGCGCCGGCGTGCCAGTGATCATCGCACCAGAAGTATGGACGCTCTCTGAACTGCCGGCTCGCGTGACACTGATAGCAACCGCGCTCGGCGTACCGAGAGCAGGTGAACGACTCGTAGAAGTCAGTCAGAACGCAATCGATGAGGCCTTGAAAAACATCGGCGCCTCTACTTCGATTCTGCGCGTTGCGTTTCTGTATGTGCGTGGCACAGCTTCCGTCTATCTGCTTGGTGGTCAAGGTTCCGGTGCCGACGAAGTGATTGCCGCCGCGGGAGGAGTCGACGTTGGCGCACTGAACGGACTTGCCGCATTTACCCCGTTGACGGCAGAAGCAATCGTGCAGGCCGACCCGGACGTGCTGCTCGTCATGTCTCGAGGACTGGATTCGGTTGGTGGGGTCGACGGGCTGCTTGCCCTACCCGGTGTTTCCAGTACTCGTGCAGCGGCGGCACGCGCCGTGGTCGTCGTCGACGACGACCTACTACTCTCATTTGGTCCCCGCACCGGCGCGTTGATTGAGCGTCTTGCAGAGATTCTCCAAACGTTCAGTAGCGACGCATGACCACCGCCCGACGTCCGAACGTTTCTGCTGTCGGTGTCTTTCTCGCAATTCTGTTTGCAATGACTGCACTGCTCTCGCTCGCCACTGGGGCTTTCCGTATCCCACTCGGTGACTTGTTTCGAATCATTGCCGAAGGCCCGTCACGTGACACCGTCGACTCGATTTCCCATGATGTCTTCTGGCAGGTACGACTGCCGCGGGTGGTGCTCGCAGTGGTCGTCGGCGCCAGTCTCGCGGTTGCTGGCGTCATCATGCAGGGAATCTTTCGCAACCCACTCGCCGAACCAGCAACAGTTGGAGTGTCAGCTGGTGCAGCCGTCGGAGCCGTGATTGCAATCATCGTCGGACTCAACCAGTTGCCACTCGGAGTACAGGTGGCGGCATTCCTCGGCGGAACTCTGTCGACTGCTCTCGTTTATGTCTTATCTCGTACCGACGGCAAAACGGAAGTGGTCACGCTGATTCTTACCGGTATTGCAATCAATGCTTTTGCTGGCGCGGTCATTGGATTCGCCGTGTTCGTCGCCGACGACGACGAGATCCGCAGTGTCACGTTCTGGAGCCTTGGCACGCTCGGTCTCGCCACATGGAAGGCCGTCGGCGTCGTGATTCCGCTAGCGCTACTCGGCATGCTCGCGTGCATCAAATTTTCTCGGGTGCTCGACACGCTCTCACTCGGCGATCGGTCAGCAGCACACCTCGGCATACGAGTAGAGCGCGTGCGCCTGCAGGCGATTGCGGTCGTCGGACTGCTCGCATCGAGTGCAGTCGCAGCAACCGGCATGATTGCGTTCGTCGGCTTGTTGGTGCCACACATCATGCGTCTCGTGCTCGGCCCGCGCCATCGCCACTTGTTGTGGACATCCGGGGTGCTCGGAGCGAGCGTCACGTTGCTCGCCGACTTGGCTGCACGAACGTTGCTCTCCCCTGCGGAACTGCCGCTTGGTGTGGTCACCGCGCTGATCGGTGCACCTTTCTTCTTGTTGCTCTTGCGCAGCACTCGACGCAGCCAGGGTGGGTGGGCATGAACGCTTCGCTTTCGGCTCGCGGGATCAGTGTCGTTCGCAACGGCACCACATTGCTTGACGGGGTCGACCTTGACGTTCAGGCCGGTGAACTTGTCGCCGTGCTCGGCCCGAACGGCGCCGGCAAGTCGACGCTTCTTGGCGCCATCGCCGGAGATTTCGCATTGACGAGTGGCACCATCAACATCAACGGTCGCGAGATCGGTGACTACACGCCGCGCGATCTGGCTCGGGCTCGGGCCGTGTTGCCACAGCAGATAACGATTTCATTTCCGTTCACCGTGCGAGAGATAGTGGCGATGGGACGCGGCCCATGGCAGGACAACAATGATGATGCGAAAGTCGAAGCCGCGATGCAGCGCATGGACGTGGTCGCACTCGCCTCACGCACGTATCAGACGTTGTCGGTCGGCGAACAGGCCCGTGTCTCAATGGCGCGTGTACTCGCCCAAGACACGCCGCTCCTCTTGCTCGACGAGCCAACAGCCGTGCTCGATATCGGCCAGCAGGAACGCTTCTTGTCAATTGCTCGATCACTCGTCGACGAAGGGCGAGCAGTGGTGGCAGTGCTGCACGACCTCAACGTGGCGATGCGCTACGCGACGCGCGTGCTGGTGCTACACGAGGGCAGATGTGTCGCGAGTGGCTCGCCAGAGACTGTGCTCACACCTGCACTCCTGAGCAATGTGTACCACCAGAAGATTCAGGTCACGACGACAACGGATGGACGCTCCGTGATCTTGCCAGAACGCCACTAAGTCGTTCAGTGCGCTGATTCAAGCGCAGCCATGCGACGAAACTGCTCCACCACGTCAGGGCTCTTGTACTGCTCGTCGCGTGAGCGATACACCGTGTCGACATTTACGCAGATGCGGCCGAATTCGCCCCAGTTGCCATACACGCCGAGCGCGATGTCTTTTGCCGCGTCGAATGCATCCATTCCCTGATCTTGGCGCGCAGAGGCTTCCGACAACACAAATGACAAATAGTCACGCACCTGTACGACGCCAGCGTTATCGGTAATCGGGCCGTGGCCAGGCACCACGACTTCTGCGCCGAGCGACACGATGAGGTCGCAAGCTGCAATCCAGTTCTCAAGCGGGCCTGCCCACACGATGGGTGTGCCATTGATGAAGAGAATGTCGCCCGTGTACACGACTTTGGCATCAGGCACATGCACGATGACATCACCATTGGTATGCGCTGGTCCAACTTCAATGAGTTCGACCAATCGACCCGCCACATCAACATCGAGTCGACCATCGAATGTGCGGGTCGGAAGAGTGAGTGAGATGCCATCAAAGTCGAAGTCACCGAAAAATCTGCGAAAGAGCTCGCCCACTTCACCTGGCGCCTTGTTCAAAGCGGCAAGCATCGCCGGCGGCACGTGTTGCATTTCTTCGGCAGCAGCGCGCGAAGCAATGATCTCTGCGCCACTCACGCGTTCGTTGCCATAGCAATGGTCGCCGTTGGCGTGTGTGTTGACACAGGTCGTTATTGGTGCGCCACGAGTCAGAGGCGACATCGCCGACAGCATCGCATCCGTGAGCCGCAAGTCAAACAACGTGTCGACGAGCAAAGAGCGACCGTCACCGACGACGAGTCCGGCATTGCTGTAGCCCCAGCCGCCGTCGGGCTGCAGGTACGCATGGCAGCCGTCGGCGACTTCGTGTACTCCCAATCGATAGTCGTGCACGGGGTCAGTGTACGCTCGCGCCATGTCTGAACTCGTACTCGACTCCCTACGCCGAAGAATGCGAGCAATCTTCTCTCTGTACGAAGACGCGACCGCGTCGATGGAACTTCAGCATGTCAACTATCGAGAGCGAGAAGACGTGCTCCCGATTGCCTTCAGCCTCTTCCATATCATCAACATGATCGATGCATCCTTCATGCTGCTGAGCGGCCAGGCTCCGCTGTGGAATGACGAATGGGCGAAGCGAGTGTCGCCCGCCATCAACGACCATGGCAAGCATCGAACGGTCGAGGAAATGGTGCGGCAACAAATCGGTGACTATGACGCATTCAAGCAGTACATGACCGAAGTATTCGCACGCGTCGAAATATGGATTGACACGTTGTCGCCTGCAGATCTTGACCGAGTGATTTTCACCAAGCCGTACCCGCCTCAGATTGCCTCAACCTATTCCGCACGGGTCGGCGGGGCTAAAGGCATCACCGTGCTTGATGGCCTCGAGTGCTGGATCTACCAGCATGCGCTACGACACATGGGTGAGATTGAATATGCACGGCATTTGGTCGGTCTACGCGGTATGACGTCGTAGTCACATCCCGGTGACCAGCGCAACGGTGTGCGACGCGACGCGGTCTGCTGCAACGGTGTGCGACGCGAAGATGTTCGATAACACTCGGCGGTCTCACTACTCCACGCTGATTCGACTGACCGTGAGCATGCTGCACCAATAGAAGTCGCGCCGTGTGCCGCACGCCGGAAACACCACCGATTGAATCGGCGACGCAGTGTCGATGCGAGCCTTCTCCGCGCCGCTCACGATGTCGCGCACCACGACTTGCTCAACGCCGCGTTCTGCATCGTGATGCGCCGAGACGAACTCCCCCGTCTCGGGATACCACAGCATGTGCGAGCCATGGTTCTGCGCATGTGACCAGAGCGGGCGCAGCGAGGCATCGTTGTACGCGAACGCCGCAAGTACGCCATTGCCGCTATCGAACCCGACAACAATCTTGCGTTGGTCATCCACGATGGGTGGGTTCGCGACTACCCCGCCGGATCGTCCACAAATCTCAGTGAGCGAGACATGGAAGTCATCGAGGCGCACGCGCACAAGATGCAGCGGCGCGGTGGCAACACCAACTCCGCGCAATGTTCCCGCAAATCGGTGGGTACCTTCCCCATTGTCGAGGAACCACGCACAACCATCGGCGATGACTGCGTCCCAACCAAAACCCTGACCATCAAGATGCCGGTAGGTGCCGTGTGCGGCATCAAGAGTGAGGGATCCGCCGTTCCACTTCGCTCGCCAGAGTGAAGACGTACCAACGACATACACATCGTTGTCATCTGCGGACAGTCGGGCGATGGAGGCTTCCGGCATGTCGAGAGTTGCAACAATCTTCAACTCGTGAGGTTCAAGTACGACGAGTTGTGTCGCCGCATACGGTTCGCTGACTTCTGCACCAGGTCGCGAACCGCTGAAGTCTTTGGTGACGATGTGTCCGTCGGGCAATGCAACGAAACTGTTGTAGGGCCGGCGACGTGGCAACTCCCGCGAGGCAACCAGCCGCAGTTGACGGTTAAGTCGATGGGCATGATTGCCAAAAACGACATAGAGATCTCCGTTGGGGTGTACACCGATGCCTCCCGGCCAGGCCGGACCGCCGAGAAGCTTCTCGCTTGACGCACCTACGTCAAGCGTGATCGGGTCGATTCGCTCCACCCACGAGACAGCATCATCACCACCTGTATGACAGAGCAGAAACACATCGTCATCGCTTGCAACAACCACCATCGTGGCGACCATCGTTGTTCGGCTCGTCGCACGTAACGACTCGCTTTGCTGCAACCCGAGCTGTGCACCATCGACCGACGAACGTCGTCGCGGGCCACCGTCTTCATAACGCCATGTGCGAGGCGCTTTCGCACCATCAGCAGGAGGTGCGACGGGGCTCGTAGACATCTCACTTCCTACGGTATGCCACTGCCCAGTCGAGTCACCTGACGGGGCGGCGAGCGTCTTCGCACGACAATCACGCGTGTCGTGTGTCGCACATCCGAGCAACGATCGCATGAACTCGTCTGACTAGCCTTCGATTCGTGCGACGACTCGCTCTTTTTGCAACTGCTGCGATTCTTGTCGGGTGTACTGCTGCAGGTCCACCTGCAGTTGATCTATCGGTCTCCGCAGAACGCGGATTGAAACTCGCCCAACAATCAGGTTGCGCCTCGTGTCACGGCTCCGACTTCGGTGGCGGTACGGGCCCGACGTTCCAAGGCATCATCGGCCAGACCGTCGCGTTTCGCGGGGGTAGCTCCGGCGTGGTTGATCGCGCCTACCTCACCGAATCAATCAAGTTTCCAGACAAGAAACGGCGAGCTGGCTACTCCGTTGTGATGCCGTACAACAACCTCACTGACGAGCAGATTTCCGACATCGTCGATTACATCGAAGCGCTCTCGCAGTAACTCTGCAAACCGGAGTTCAATCGATACTCAGCACGACCTGGTAGTCGATGACTCTTCAACTTCTCGATCTTCGACTCAACGTCGCCGAATGTGCTCGGGCGCGACGATGCCATTCTGGATTGCAATCGCATCCGATTCAGGTTCGTCGAACACTGTTCGCACGGGCACGACTCCACCCCAGTACGGCAGCTCGTAGTCGCTTGCGGGATCCTCTTTGGGTGGACCAGTGCGAATCTTGGCCGTCGCTCCGTCAAGAGAGAGTCGCCACACCGAGGTTTGCCTGATTTCTACTCGACTCGGCTCGCGTGCATTGCCGACGCGACCCGGCAACAAGAACTCGCTCAAGACGAGCAGTGCTTGCTCCCGTTCTTCTCCCTCGAGCACCTCTGGTACACCGGTCACCACGACACTGCGATAGTTCATCGAGGAATTGAAGAGCGACCGCGCTACGACGAGGCCGTCGAGCACCGTGACCGTCGCGCAGATCGGCCCCTGCGTTCGCATCAATCGGCTTGCGACCGAGCCGTGAATCAGCAATGAGTCACCGTCGAGTGCATAAGCCATTGGGATCACCACCGGCGCACCCGAAGAGTCGATGATGCCGACGTGAGCCACCAATCCCTCGGCAAGAATCGAACGGATCACCGAACCCTCGTCGCTCCCACGCTCAGGATGTCGCTTGATTTCTCCCATGACGCTTCGAGACTAGAAGACGATTAGCCTCACACTCATCGCAAGTTCATCCCCTGCGGCTTCGCCGAATACTGCACCTGGTTCGCTGAGACACGCCTACCGAGTCTTGGCGCTCACTTCAATCGCAGTCTTCTTGGTATCGCTTGACATTTCCATCGTCGTTGTGGCGAAGCGCACGATTGACGAAGACTTGGGTGGCGGCAGCCTGCTCACGTGGGTGTTCTCTGCCTACGCCATCGCCTACGCAGCAGCACTACTTACTGCAGGTCGCTTCGCCGACGTGTTCGGTCGCAAACGAAGCTTCATCCGTGGCGTGCTGTGGTTCAGTTTCGGTTCCCTGCTCTGCGGTATCGCACCGACTGCGTGGTTTCTGGTCTTGGCTCGCGTCGTTCAAGCGTTCGGTGGTGCGCAACTCTCACCTGCATCGTTGGCGTTGGTACTACCTGAATTCCCCGTCGAGAAGCGCACACAAGCCATTGCAATCTGGGGTGCAACAGGTGGTCTCGCTGCAGCGCTCGGCCCATCAATTGGCGGCATTCTGGTTGACACGCTGGGCTGGCGGTCACTCTTCTTCCTCAACATTCCCTTCACTCTCATTACGGTGATCATCGGCCAAAAATTGCTGAAGGAGAGCCGTGACCCGAACGCCCAACGCAAGGTGGACTACGTCAGCGCGGCACTCGGATTTTCTGGTGTCGCCTTAGTAGTGCTCGGCATCTCACAAAGTGAAGTGTGGGGATGGGCCGACCGCCGGACCATTGGTGCAATCGTCGTTGGCGTTGTCCTCTGCACACTCTTTGCATTGCGGTGCCACCGCGCAGAGAGCCCGATTCTCGATTTGAAACTGTTCAGACTGCCGTTTGTCGTTGCCGCAAACGTCGCAGGTGTGCTCTTCAGCATGGGATTCATCGGGATGTGGCTACTGAACACGTTCTGGCTGCAGGCTGTCTGGGGTTACAGCGTCGCGCTTTCAGGCTTGGCGACGATGCCCGGTCCGGCGAGTGCCGCCTTCGTTGCGCCATTTGCAGGTAGGTACGCCGACAAGTTCGGCCACTCGCGCGTGCTCTTTGTCGGTGCTTGTCTGCTTGGTTTCGGTACGTTCGGAATGAACGCCACGATTCCGGACACGCCGGAATACGTCACCCACTATCTGCCGTGGATGATCATGACGGGTATCGGCGTCGGACTCAGCATCTCGACGTTGTCATCATCCGCGACGGCGTTCTTGAAGCCGACGCAGTTCGCAATGGGTTCAGCGCTGAACAACACCTTCCGCCAGGTTGGCACTGCGTTGGGCGCTGCACTCTCGTTGGCGATTGCCGCACCTGCGCTCACTCGTATTGATGTCGCCCGTACTGCGGGTGAGAACGTGCTTGAAGTCTCCAAAGCGGAAATCCATGGCGCGTGGGCGATGAATGGTGCCATCTATCTGTTGGCCGGGTTTGCGATGCTGGCAATCTTCAGACGGCCCACCGACGCCCAGATGGCCGACGCGCGCGGCTAAGCGCAACTCACCCGCCGCAACCGCACTGCAGCGCACTAGTCGCGGCTTGCTCGTCCTCGAGTCAACGCCGACACCACGCTGATGATGAGTCCGCCGAAGAACGCCGGCCAGAAGCCCGTGACGTTGAGCGAGTCGCTCACGTTGCCGACGAGCATCAACATCCACGCATTCACCACGACGCTGAACACGCCCAGGGTGAGAATCAATGCGGGAAACGCAACGAGGCGGATTGCATTGCCGATGAAGGTGTTTGCCAAACCAAAGAGTGCAGCCACCCAGAGGTGGCTCCAGAAACCGCCGCTGATGTTGATTCCGCTGATCACCACATCGGCGAGCCACACCGAGAAGGTAAGGAGAAGCCAGCGCGTGAAGAGGTTCATTGAGTAAGCGATTCTCTGAGGGATTCGTTCAGCGTTCGTCGTGCGTGGGCGTAGCGACAAATATCGGGATGCGACGTGCAGTCTTCTGCTTGTAGCTCTCGTACTGCGGGAACACCGCGACCGATCGCTGCCACCACGAGTCGTACTCGGCGCCTTCGGCGAGGTGAACTCGAACAAAGAATGGCGTTGGCCCGTCTTGTACGGTCACCTCGTCTGGATGCTCGACCAGGTTGTAATACCAATCTGGGTTGTCGGGAGCCCCGCCCTTTGAAGCAACGAGCGCGTAACTTCCCTCGTGTTCGACACGCATGAGGGCAATTTTGCGAACGCTGCCCGATTTTGCACCGCGCATGGTGACGATAACCACCGGAATACCCGTCTCCCGCAACGTCGAGCCTTCGCGGCCGTCGGTTCGTTCGTAGAGTTCGACCTGCTCACGTACCCAGTCGCTTGTGCTTGGTATGTACGTTCCGCTCAGCCTTGCCACGAGTTCACCATACAGCGCCGAGAATTACGCTCGTACTCGTGAAGCAGAGCCGCGACGCAGTGCATGGTCTGGTGACCGAGAGACTGCGCCGTAGCAAGTTGGTGTACACGCGGGGTCGGCGCCAGCTCGTCGAATTGTTGCTCGACTTTGCTCGACCAGTGAGCGTTGCCGATCTGTTGAAGAAGAAGTCCCGACTTACCCAGAGCTCGATGTATCGAAATCTTGCCAATCTGGAGAGCGAAGGCGTAGTTCGACGAGTGTCTGGCAACGCCAGTGTTGTGCTCTTTGAACTTGATGAAGAACTCATTGGTCATCACCATCACCTGGTGTGCATGAAGTGTGGACACGTCGACGACTTCGTGGTGCCCGAAGGCATCGAAGCGGCTCTCGATACTGCGCTCACCCGAGCAGCGAAGAAATCGAAGTTTGCCCCGAAAGGGCACCGCCTCGACATACTCGGCTTGTGTGCATCCTGCACTGGGGCAGACTGAACTCGAAACATCATGACCACTGCCGCAAGTTCGAACTCTGATGCCACTGGTCGTCGGCCGTATGCGTACATCGCGGGTCCGCTATTCACCGAGGGTGAGCGCTTTGAGATGGAAGCGCTGGACGCACTCGTGCAGTCACTTGGCTTCGACACGTTTCTCCCGCACCGAGATAATCCGCCCAAGACTGAACACAACATCGCCACAATCTTCGCCAACGACAAGGGCGCGATTGACCGTTGTGACGTAATCGTGGCGAACCTGAACGGAATCATGACCGATGACGGCACGGCGTGGGAACTTGGCTACGCATACGCCCGAGGAAAGTACGGTGTCGGGCTCTTCACTGACTGGCGGGCGAGGTTTCCTGCTCGACTGGAAACCGTCAACCTCATGATGCAGTGCTCCCTGCATGTGCTGACACGGTCACACGACGAGGTTCGCGATGCCCTCACAGCTTGGCAGAGGCAGCATGCATCTCGGTGATGCCCGACTGCTGAGCTTTGATTGCTACGGCACCCTGATCGACTGGGAACTGGGTATCACCGACACGGTTTCGCACATCACCGCTCTTCACGGCATGCACGTGGCCGAGCAGGAGATTCTCCGGCTGTTCGCATCACACGAAACCAAGGTGCAAGACACGAACCCGACGTGGACGTATCCGATGATTCTCCGGGAGACGTGGCGTCGCATGGCCACGAGCCTCGGATTGCCTAATCCAAAGACCGATGCCGAGCAGTGTGAACGCGACGCCCGTGCGTTTGCTGAGTCGGTGCCGCTGTGGCCCGCTTTTCCTGACAGCCACGAAGCGCTCGTCGCGCTGCAGTCGCGCTGCAAGTTGGTAATCCTCTCCAACGTTGACAACGTGAGCTTTGCGGGATCTAACGCGCGACTTGGCATCACCTTTGACGCGATTCTGACCGCACAAGACATCGGCTCATACAAGCCTGACCTGCGCAACTTCCGTGCACTGCTCGAAAGGGTGCACACGATGGGCGTTGGCATCGAACAGCACGTGCACGTCGCCCAAAGCCTGTTCCATGACCATGTGCCCGCGCAGGCTGTCGGGTTGCATACGGTTTGGATCAATCGATACGGGGCAAAGCGTGCTGCAGCAGGCGCGCTCGGCGCGACGCCCGCTGCCGCCCCTGTCACGCCGCACTGGGAATTCCCGTCGCTACGGTCGTTCGCCGACGCCCTGCTCTCTGCGTAGGCACATCAGATGAAGGGCTAGCCGGCCACAAAATACCCCAACTAACCTGAGTCTTCGTGGGGGAACTTTTCGCGCCGGGCGCTCCTGCCCCAGCACTTGCCGGCGGTCGCTCGATACGCATTGGGGCGAGCACGTATCCCCTCGTCTTGCCACGCCTACGTGACTCGCGACTCCACGTTGCCGGCATTGTCATCACCCTTCACACGCTCGGACAAGTCGGCCTTGGCTTCCATGTGAGCGTGCCACAAATCCTGTCGGCAATCCTCACCTGCTTCATCTTGCAGGTCATCATCACGTTCAGAGAAAAGCGGGCGTTCGTCTGGCCGGCAAGTGCGATGCTCACCGGCAGTGGCATTGCGCTCATTCTGCGTGTGCCGAGCACACCAGTTGGCGATCACTGGTCATTCCACCAATGGTGGATGTTCTCCGGGATTGCAGCGTTCTCACTGCTGACGAAGTTCGTCGTACGACGTGGAGGCTCACACCTCTTCAACCCTTCAAACGTGGGGCTCGTCATCGCCTTCATCGTGCTTGGCAGCACTCGTGTGGAGCCGCTCGACTTCTGGTGGGCACCCATCAGCAACCCGGCGATGGTGCTCGCATATGCGGTGATTCTCGTTGGTGGCTCACTCGTCACGCGCCGCCTCGGACTCATGGTCACCGTGCTCTCCTTTTGGACGGTATTGACCCTTGGCACTGCGGTGAACGCCGCCTCAGGTCAGTGTTTCACTGCGCGTTGGGCATTTGCTCCGGTCTGCGGAATGGATCTCTGGCTCACGCTCGTGACCTCTCCGGAGATTCTCATCTTCACGTACTTCATGATCACTGACCCGCGTACGGTGCCACTCGGTCGTGTCGGACGCATCGCCTTCGGCGCTCTCGTTGGTGTGGTGTGTGTGATGCTGATGGCACCGCAAGAAACCGAATTCGGCGCCAAGGTCGCGCTCCTCGCCGGTCTCACGATCATGACTGCGGTCCGCCCACTGCTCGAGCGATTCGTGCCCACCCCAGGCCACCCAGGTGACAACATGCGCGACTTCGTGCGCACGTTGGTGAGCGGCGGCAGCAGCAACCCAAGCCTTTCTACGGTCACCAAGCGAGGAGGCGGCATTGTGGTCGCAGCCGTGTTGGTGATCAGCGGTCTCGCGCTGGGGGGTCGATCAGCCCAGGGTCTGCTCGCGAGCGAACCAGAGAACTTGATTGGCCGACTTGCGACTCGTGTCGACCCAGCGACGTTTCCAAACATTCGAGTCGAAGAGGCAGTCGTCAACTGGAACCATGAGATTGACGTCGAAGGTGCCCGCGCCATCGTGTTGACGCTCGCCGAGAATCTCGCTCTCGAAACTCAAGCAATGCTTGAGCAAGATGGGGCGTTGCTTGAGGCAATCACCCATGGCGACCGACTCGAAGCGATGCAAGCTCGCTTGGCTGATGCCCAGCGCACCGGCCAGACCATCGTTGAGTCGCACGACATTGACGACGTGCGCGTCACCTTGCTTGTGCCCTTTGGTCGTCAGGACGGCCTCAGTCTTGGCATGATCGCTACCGGTGTCCGCACCACCGAAGTGCGTGACTCGTCTGGAACGGTGATTTCGAGCACGACTGCTCCGTTCGAGACGATGTGGGCGATGCGCCGGGCGACGGGTGCGCGTTGGTTGACGATCGCCGAACTGCCGGTGCCCGAAGACGCCTGAGCGTTCGGGCGGTTCAGGCAGACTCATTCCGAACATGAAGCGTTCGCTCGTCGCAGCGGTGGTGATAGCAATCTCAGTTGTTGTGAGTGGTGCGGTCGTCTTCGTGAGTCGCACCGAGGACGGCCCCATCACTCCTCTTCTCCTTGACGAAACGACATCGGCCGGAATCAATCACGTCTACGACGGTGAGTATCCGTTCTTCGTCGGTGGTGGGGTCGCCACATTTGACTGCAACGACGACGGGATGCCCGACCTCTACTTCGCTGGTGGAGTAAACGAAGCATCGCTCTATGTGAACACCGGACAACCAGGTGGCGAGCTCCGCTTTGCAGAGAAGAACTCTCGAGTTACCGACCTGACTCTGGTGACGGGTGCGTATCCACTAGATATCGACAACGATGAGGTGCTCGACTTAGCCGTGCTGCGCCGCGGCCCGAATGTCGTGTTGCGGGGACTCGGTGACTGCACGTTCGAAGACACGACGACAACACTCGGAATTGATGCAGGCAACGACTGGACTGTCTCATTTGCCGGAACATGGGAATCTGGTGCGCAGCGACCCACGCTCGCGTTCGGTAGCTACCTGGTTCCCGACACGTTTGACTGCGCGCCGGTGCGATTCATGCGACCAAGTGGTGAAACCGCCGTTGATGACGCAACGAACGACACAGGAACCAATGCAACGAGTCAACAAGTGCTGTACAACGTGACCGACTTGCCTGCGCATTGCACTCTGTCACTTTTGTTCTCGGATTGGAATCGAGACGGCGGTGTTGACTTGCGAGTGAGCAACGACCGCAACTACGACCGTGAAGCGCGCGAGCAACTCTGGCGTGTGCGGCCATCTGAGCAGCCCCGTGAGTACAACGCGAACGACGGCTGGCGCGACCTCACGATCTGGGGCATGGGCATTGCGAGTTTCGACCTGACGGGCGACGGCCGACCAGAGGTGTACCTCACCAGCCAAGCCGACAACAAACTGCAGATGCTCGACGAAGCCGCGACGGGACCCACCTACCGCGACATTGCGCTGGCACGAGGTGTGACGGCGACTCGCCCCTACACGGGCGGTGACATCCTTCCTTCTACGGCGTGGCACCCCGAGTTTGATGATGTCAACAACGACGGGTTCATCGACTTGTTCGTCTCGAAGGGCAATGTTGAGGGTCAAGTCGACTATGCATCATTTGATCCGAACAACCTCCTGCTCGGGCTGCCTGATGGCACGTTCGTGGAGCGCGGTGATACGGCAGGTGTCGCCAACGACGCGCGGTCGCGTGGTGCAGCAGTCGTTGACTTGAACCTTGACGGACTGCTTGACCTCGTTGTCGTCAATCGTCGAGTGCAAGTGGAGGTCCGCCGCAATGTCGGCAATGGAACTGCAGCGGCGCCAAAGACACTCGGCGACTGGATCGCCCTGCGTATTCGACAGCCGGCCCCGAACACCCAGGCGATCGGCGCCTTCGTTGAAGTGCGTACTGCTTTGCGAACTCTCACCCGGGAAATCACAGTCGGTGGCGGCCACGCCAGTGGTGAGGCGGGGTGGATACATTTCGGACTTGGCGACGCAGAGACCGCCGAGGTGCGCGTCACGTATCCGGGTGGCGAGCCAGGTCAATGGCAAACCGTTAACGCGAACTCGTTCTACGACTTGCAGCGTGGAGCCGCCCCGGTTCGTTGGCAGCCAACCCGCGACTAGTTCGCGAGCAACTGATTCGCGACTAATTCGCGAACGACTTATCCGCGACTAGTTCGCCCCGGCGGGCTTTTGACCCATGATGATCATCGCGAGCACTTCGTCTTTGGTGACTTTGCCTTTATCGACGGTGCCAACAAGCTGACCCTGCATCATCACACTGATGCGGTCGGCTAGGTCAAAGACGTCGTGAATATCGTGGCTGATGAGGAAGATCCCGATGCCTTCTGACTTCAGTTGCTCGATCAACTCACGAACTTGCTCGGTCTCAGCAGGGCCGAGAGCTGCGGTTGGCTCGTCCATGATCAGAATTTTGGCGTTGAAGTGCACGGCACGGGCAATGGCAACTGACTGGCGCTGACCGCCAGACAGGGACCGCACGGCAGTGTTGAGGTTCTTGAATCGCGGGTTGAGCCGCTTCATCACATCGCGAGTCGCGGATGCCATCGCCGAGTCGTCGAGTGCCCCCGTACGAGTGCGCAACTCGCGACCGAGGAACACGTTGCCCGATGCATCGATGTTGTCTGCGAGCGCGAGACGCTGGTAGATCACTTCAATGCCGTGCGAGCGGGCATCGCGCGGATTACCAATTGTCACTGCCTTACCGTTGACAAGAATCTGGCCCGAGTCAGCGGGATGCGCGCCAGCGAGCGCATGCATCAAGGTGGACTTTCCTGCGCCGTTGCCGCCGACGAGGGCGACCACTTCGCCTGGATACAAAGAGATTGTCACGCCGTTGACTGCGCGCAAACCACCAAACGACACGCGGATATCGCGCATCTCAACGAGGGGTGTGCGGGTTGCTGTATCAGTCATTGTCAGCCCCTCTCTACTGGCGCCCAGTCTGGATGATCAATGCGGCAAGAACAAGTCCGACGGTGAGCGAGATGCCGGCAGTGCGACGACGACCGAGTCGGAGTGCGGCGTCAATCGCAACTGCTGTCACCAGCACGACACCGACCACGATGTCTTGCGATGGCGAGTCGATGCGCAGCAGCACCATGCCCGAACGCAACGATTGCATGACGACCGCGCCGAGCACGGCACCCGAGATGGTTCCGATGCCACCCGAGAACGAGGTGCCGCCGATGACCGCAGCGGAGATGACATCGAGTTCGTTCTGGATGCCGAGGTTCGTCACTGCGGCGTTGAGTCGGGCAGTCTGCACCGCAGCGGCAACTGCGCACAGCACACCCATGAGCACGAAGGTCATCATCACCGTGCGTCGAGTGTTGATACCACCGAGTTCGGCAGCCTCGGGATTGCCGCCAATTGCGTAAACGTACCTTCCGAAGCGACGTCGGCGAGCCATGTACGTCACGACGATGGTGACGAGGATAAGGATGACGACCGGGTTGGCAACACCAGACGGGTCACCGGTGATCGGTGACTCGTAACCGATGGCAACCAGCCAGATTGCCACGATGATCGCGGCGCACGAGAGCACTGCAATCCCGACGTCAACTGCGAACGGCCGCACTGCAAGGTCGTAACGACGGCGACGGCGGCGTGCAAGCCATACGCTGGCGATGGCTCCGAGGCAGCCGATGATCCCGAGAATCCAACTGCGAGTGGCACCAAGCGACCCATCTGGACCGCCGCCAAGCAACTGGAAGTTGCCGTCAAGCGGCGAGATGGTCTTTCCCTGCTCACCCATGCGGAAGATGAGGCCTCGCCAAACGAGGAACCCGCCGAGCGTGACGATGAACGCCGGTACACCGCCGTAGGCGACGACGGCACCTTGCACTGCTCCGATCGCCGCGCCGAGCACGACTCCGACGGCAAGCGTCACCAACCAGGTATAGGGCTGGTCGAATCCGAGCCCGAAGGTCTCGGGAATCCAGCGCGCCTGCATGACTGCCATGACGTAGCCGAGAAAACCAAGAAGTGATCCAACCGAAAGGTCGATGTTGCGCGAGACGATGATGAGCACCATGCCGGTCGCCATGATCGCGATTGACGCACTCTGCACCGACAAGTTCCACAGGTTGCGAGAAGTAAGGAATGCCCCATCGGAGAGAAAATGGAAGCCGAGCCAAATCACTGCGAGCGCGGCGACCATGCCAGCAAAGCGGGTGTCAATCTCCGTTGATGTAAGGAGTGTGCGCCAGTCGCGACGTGGGGCCTTGGCAGCGTCGGCGGGCACGGGAGAAGAAGAAGTGCTCATGTGAAAATCCCTCTGCGGAGAGTCTGCCAAAAAAAGAACGTGCCCTCCACCCCGAGGAGTGGAGGGCACGTCTGTAGACAGTGCAGTAACTACCCGATTACGGGCAGACGGCAACCGATCCAGGTGTGACACCCTGGCAAACCGTCGCCTGATCGGTCCAGCCCGCGTCGATCACTTCGTTCAGGTTGTCCTGAGTGATCGGCTTCGGGGTGAGGAAGATCGAGGAGATGGAGTTGCCACCGGGCGTGGTGAACGGCGAAGCGCCGGCGACAGCCGAGGCATCGGGGTTCGCACAGAGTGCGAGTGCCGACTCACCAGCTGACTTACCGAGTTCACGCGCGTCCTTCCAGACGGTGAGTGACTGGGTACCGAGAGCAACGCGGTTCAACGCGGCTTGCTCGGCGTCCTGACCAGACACAGGCACCTTGCCCGCGAGACCCTGGGCTGCGAGAGCGGCGATCACGCCACCTGCCATGCCGTCGTTCTGCGCGAGAACTGCGTCAACTGCATTGCCTTCGGCCGAGAGCACCTGCTCCATGGTGGCCTGAGCGTTTGCCGGATCCCAGTTGTCGGTGTAGGTCTCGGAGACGATCTCGATGTCACCAGCGGCAACAGCTGCACCGATGACTTCTTCGAAGCCCTCGCGGAGGAAGTCCGCATTGGCATCCGTCGACGAACCCTTCACGATCACGTAGCGGCCCTTCGGCACACGCTTGAAGATTTCCTCGGCCTCAAGACGTCCGACACCCTTGTTGTCAAACGTGATGTAGAGAGCCTGCGGATCCTCGATCAAACGGTCGTAGGCGACGACAGGAACGCCCTGTCCGATCGCGCTCTCGACGGCCGGCTTGATTGCCGTTCCGTCCTGCGCGAGGACGATGAGCACCTGAGCACCCTGCGAGATGAGGTTCTCCAAGTTGCTGGCCTGCGTCTCAGCCGACGACTTTGCGTCGTTCGAGATGTAGGTACCACCGCCAGCTTCAATGGCGGCCTGAATTGCGGGCTCGTCCCACTTCGCCCAGCGCTCTTCCTGGTAGTTGTTCCAGGAGACGCCGACGATGCAGCCGCTCGCCTCTTCGGTGGCGACTTCTTCGGTGGCGGCTTCGGTGTCGGTGGTTACCGACTCGTCATCGCCGCCGCATGCTGCGAGCACGAGTGCTCCGGCAGCAATGAGAGCGCCAAGCTTTTTCTTGTTCTTCATTTCTTTGTTTCCCCCAATTGGTGTGGTCGGTCCGGATTGAACCGCACCTTTACGGTACAGGTCTACTCAAGCACCGCACAAGTGCACAGGTGGGCCTCATTCACTATCTTGAGGGTGATTCCCCGCCGGCCAGGTGGGTTGCTGCCGAGAGGACCTGACGCATGCACGACCACAAGCGACCGCAGTTTCCCGAGTTCGCGAAAAGTCGAGCCGGCATCGGAGCCGTCATTCGTGAGCGTCCGCAGAAGTACCTGATGCTCATGACCTTTGCCCAGGAGATCCTTCGCGAAGAAGGCCACCTCAGCCCAGCGGACCGAGAGGTCATCGCGGCGTACACGAGCAGGCTCAACGGCTGCGAGTACTGCTGCGGGTCGCATACGGAGTTCGCCAAGTCGCTCGGTGCTGACGTAGCCGACCTTGAGATGATCTCACGTGGTGACCCGGCTGGCCACCGACTTTCGGCACTGCTCTCCTACGTGAAGAAGTTGACGCTCGCCCCGAGCACCATCAGCGAGGCAGACAAGCAATCGGTGCACGCAGCGGGTTTCTCTCAAGACCAACTCAAAGACGCCATTGCGGTGTGCGCTGCCTTCAACTTGTTCAATCGCATCGTCGAGGGGCACGGCATCGCGCCGCACGAGAGCTATGAACAGGACGCCAAGATGATCAACACGCACGGCTACGACCGTCGTCGCTAGAACTTCCGCCACTAGAAAGGTCAGCACTATGACAACGACACCTGTTGACAAGTTTTCGTTCGGAATGTGGACCGTCGGCTGGCAAGCACGAGATCCCTTCGGCGAACCGACTCGTCCTGCACTCGACCCGCTGCACATCGTCGACAAGTTGGCCGAGATCGGCGCGTGGGGCGTCACATTCCACGATGATGACCTCGTGCCGTTCGGCAGCAGCGCGACCGAACGTGACGCAATCGTCGCCAAGTTCAAGCAGCGACTTGCAGCGACTGGTGTCTGCGTTCCGATGATCACCACAAACCTCTTCGCGCACCCTGTGTTTAAAGACGGTGGGTTCACTAGCAACAACCGCGACGTGCGTCGATATGCGTTGCGCAAAGTGCTGCGCAACATCGAACTGGCCGCTGATCTTGGTGCCAAAACGTTCGTGTTGTGGGGTGGACGCGAAGGCGCCGAGTACGACCACGCCAAAGATGTTCGTGCCGCCCTTGACCGCTACGCGGAGGCAATGAACACGCTGACGTCGTTTGTCATCGAGCGAAAGTACGACCTGCGCTTTGCCATCGAGCCGAAACCCAACGAACCGCGTGGCGACATTCTTCTCCCCACCATCGGTCACGCCATCGCGTTCATTGAGAAGCTCGAACACTCTCACCTCGTCGGGCTCAACCCTGAGGTCGGGCACGAGCAGATGGCCGGGCTCAACTTCACCTCCGGCATCGCTCAAGCAATGTGGCAAGGCAAGTTGTTCCATATCGACTTGAACGGTCAACGTGGCATCAAATACGACCAAGACCTCGTCTTCGGTCACGGCGATCTCATCAACGCGTTCAGCCTCGTCGATCTGCTCGAGTTCGGCGGTGTGAGCAATGCACCCGCATATGACGGGCCTCGTCACTTCGACTACAAGCCGTCACGCACCGAAGACATGGACGGCGTATGGTTCTCTGCTGCTGCAAACATGCGCATGTACCGACTGCTGCGTGAGCGAGCTGCTGCGTTCAGAGCAGATCCCGAAGTGCGCGATGCTCTTGCGGCAGCACGAGTCGACGAGTTGTCGAAGCCGACATTGTCTCCAGGTGAGACCTGGAAAGACGTGTTGGCGAGCGACGGCATCGCCAAGTTTGACGTCGATGCGGCCGGTGCGAAGGGCTACGGATTTGTGCGTCTGCAACAACTCGCTGTCGAACATTTGATGGGTGCTCGGTGACATGACACTGGTGGCGGGCGTCGACTCGTCCACACAGTCGTGCAAAGTCGTTATTCGCGACGCCAAGTCCGGCGCGCTCGTGCGCCACGGCTCGGCCAAACATCCTGACGGCACAGAAGTAGATCCCACCCACTGGGAAGAAGCACTTCATGAAGCCCTCGCTGCCGCTGGCGGTATCGACGACGTTGCAGCAATCTCGATCGGTGGGCAACAACACGGCGCGGTATGCCTCGACGAGAACGGCAAGGTGGTACGTCCCGCGTTGTTGTGGAACGACACACGCTCTGCCGATGCTGCGACAGCATTGGTTGACGAACTGGGTGCACAGCAATGGGTCGATGCCACTGGCTCGGTGCCCGTCGCCTCGTTCACCGTCACCAAGTTGCGCTGGATTGCAGAACACGAACCGCAGAATGCGCAACGTATCGCCGCGGTCTGTCTGCCCCACGACTGGCTGATGTGGCGACTACGAGGTTCGCACTCACTTGACGATCTCGTGACCGACCGCTCCGATGCCTCTGGCACCGGCTACTTCGACTCCGTCACCAACTCCTACCGCCGTGATTTATTGAAGATAGCTCTCGGTCGTGATGTAGCGCTCCCCCGCGTGCTGCGACCTAACGAGTCAGTGGAGTGGGGTGCGCGAATAATGGGGCCAGGAGCCGGCGACAACGCCGCTGCGGCAATCGGCGTCGATGCGCGCGAGAACGCAGTCGTATCGCTTGGCACGTCGGGCACTGCATACGTGCGCAGCAACGTGAGTGCGCGTGACGTCTCGGGTTCAGTTGCCGGATTCGCCGATGCGACCGGAGCATTTCTCCCGCTTGTTTGCACACTGAACGCTGCGCGAGTGCTCGATGCTGCGTGCGCAATGTTACGAGTTGACCACGAGACCCTCTCGGAGTTGGCGCTGGCTGCACCTGCCGGCGCAGGCGGCCTCGTTGTTATTCCTTATTTCTCTGGCGAGCGCACACCGAACCTTCCGTTGGCGACCGGCGGCCTGCTGGGGATGACACTCGAGAACTCCACACCCACGCATATCGCACGGGCGGCTTTCGAAGGCGTGTTGTGCGGCCTTGCGGACGCATTGGACGCGTTGACGGCGAATGGCGCTGTGATTTCACGCATCAGTCTTGTCGGTGGTGCGGCTGCGTCACGAGCAGTACAGCAGATTGCACCAAGCATCTTCGGAGTGCCCGTCGTCGTGCCACCACCAGGCGAGTACGTCGCCGACGGCGCGGCGCGTCAGGCCGCATGGGTGTTGAACGGCGAACTTCCGCCATGGCCGCTCGACGGCAAGAGCACCGTGCACGAATCTGCTGCGACGCCATCAGTGCGCAGTCGGTATGCCGAGGCACGTACGCACTGGTTGTCTCGCAACCTTGATATCTAACTGCGACGTCTGACCACGACATCTCACTGCGACGCCTAGCTGGGACGTCTAACTACGACGCGAGACCCCAGAGCACACCATCGTCGCTGTCAACGAACGACGAGTGTGCTGTGGAGAACGCCGCGTGACAGACTGACCGCATGACTGTGGTGTTGAAAACATGTCCGCTTCCGGTGACGGAGATTCCCGCTACTCCACCGCCGGCGTTGCAGGCGTCAATGTATGCCTCGCGCATCGCTGCCGTGCGTAATCAGGCCCAAAGCCGCGGTCTGGACATGTTGATCGTGTGGGGCGACAGAGAGCACTCTTCGAATCTCGCGTACCTCACGGGGTTCGACCCGAGATTCGAAGAAGCAGTGTTGATTGTGACGACCAACAACAACCAGAAACCGCGTTTGCTGGTCGGCAATGAGTGCCTCGGCTACGCACCAGACCCCAACATTGGTATCGAGGTCGAGCTATGGCAAGACCTGAGCCTGATGGGCCAGCCACGCGAACGCTCGCGAACCTTGCGAGAGATCCTCCAAACAGAGGGTCTCCGTGCTGGCTCGCGCATCGGGTGCGTCGGTTGGAAGACATATGCGCCGTCTCTGCTCGATACCCGCGAGGTGAACCACGAGTCGCTTATTGATATGCCAGCGTTCATCGTTGACCTTCTCCGACGCATGGTGGGCGATACCGGTTCGGTGGTCAACGCGACTGCGCTCTTGGCCGGAGTCAACGACGGACTGCGCCTCATTAATGAGCCGGAACAGATTCGATTGTTCGAGTACGCCGCCTGTGTGAGCTCCAATGGCATCATGGCTCTCCTCCAGCGAGTGCAACCCGGGGTGCGTGAAGACGATCTTGAACGCGAGCTCGACAGCCGCGGACTCACGCTCAGCTGCCACCGCATGATTGGCTTTGGTGAAAAGGCGCGACGCGGTCTGTCGAGCGCATCATCCAACACCGCCAAGAAGGGCGATGCCCTCACCACGGCGTTCGGTGTCGCGGGTGCACTCACCTGTCGTGCAGGTGCGGTCGTGTCCAGGCCAGAAGAGCTGCCCGAATCGGTGCGCGAGTTCTCGACGCGCATGTTCGCCAATTACTTCATGGTGGTGCGGGCATGGTATTCGGCGCTACGGCTCGGGGCAACGGGCGGTGAAGTATTCGAAGCAGCGGAGAGCGTGCGTGACGCGTCGCTCCTCGACTTTGCGCTCAACCCTGGTCACTATTTGCATCTTGATGAGTGGGTGAACTCGCCGTTCTCACGAGGCAGCACCGTGGCGCTGCGTTCAGGCATGGCCATTCAGGCCGACATCATCCCGGTGTCGAAGGGCCCTTTTTGTTACGTCAACCTCGAAGACGGTGTCGTGCTTGCCGACCAACAACTTCGAGAACGTTTGCAAAGTCTGGATCCCGCTCTCATGCAACGCGTCGAACGTCGCCGGCGCTACATGATCGACGTGCTTGGCTATGTGCTCGACGACTGCGTACTGCCACTCGGTAACACATCGGGATGGTTGGCGCCGTACGTCACCGATCTCAATCGCGCACTTGCCTGGCAATAGAACGCAATCAGGTCAGCGCTCGACGACGGCAACATCGCACGCTGCACCGACGGGCAGAGGTTCACTCGGCCCGACGTCAGAAACGAGCGTGGATCCGTCGGCAGATCTAATCGTGTAGCGGTGCGTCGCACCAAGGAACTCCACACGAGTAACCGTGTGGGGTCCTCCAGCGACCACCCTCAATTGGTGCGGACGCACGAGTGTGCCAGCTCCACCTCCAGAAGGAAGATACGAAGCGACCGCCAAAAAATCCGCGACGAAGCGCGTGGCCGGAGCTTCGTAGGCAACCCGAGGCGGCGCACACTGCAGTATCTTCCCCGAGTCCATCACCGCAACTCGATCACCCAATGTGATTGCTTCGTGGCGATCGTGTGTCACGAGAATTCCTGCTGTGTTTCGCTGGGACAAAATCTCGCGCACTTCCCAACCGAGTTCTTCGCGAAGCACCTCATCGAGTGCGCCGAACGGCTCATCCAGCAAGACCACGTCTGGCTGCGCAGCAAGTGCTCGTGCGAGTGCGACACGTTGTTGTTCGCCTCCCGACAATTGGTGCGGGAATCGTCGCGCCAAATGCGTTAGCTGCACGAGACTGAGCATCTCTTCGACGCGTTCGGAACGCTTTGCAGCAGGCAGATGGCGTATGCCGAACGCGATGTTCTTCTCGACACGGAGATGTCCAAAGAGCGCGTTGTCCTGGAACACCAATCCGACATGACGTCGCTCCGGTGGCACGTTCGTCACATCTCGACCTGCGAGATATACCGCGCCGGCATCCAATGACTCCAGTCCGGCGATAGCACGAAGCAGCGTCGTCTTGCCGCATCCGCTTGGTCCGACAAGCGTGACCAACTCGCCCGGTGCGACTTCAATATCAACACCATCCAGAACATTTCGATCGCCGAGTCGACGAGTTGCACCAACTACGCGCAGCGCAGCATTGACACCATCAACGTTCACGAGACGACCTCAGCACCGCGCTCGAGCGCGGTCAGGAGGACTCCGACTGCTGCCATGCCCACCGTCACCATCACGAGAGATGGTACGGCCGCTTGTGCCCACAAACTCTCTGACGTGGCTTGCCACACCCACACCGACAATGTGTCGACACCGAAGGGTCTCAATAACAAGGTGATGGGCAACTCCTTGATCAAGTCGACGCACAACAATGCGGTTGCAGCGAGAATGCCGTATCGGGCTGCTGGGATTTCAACAAACACGGCAGTGCGCACGGGGCCAGCGCCCAAGACTCTCGCACTCTCGATGGTTGAAGGCGTGAGTCGGTCGAGGCTTGCCTCCACTCCTTGGTATCCGACGGCAAAGAACCGCGTGACGAGTGCAAACAGCAGACCGACCACCGAACCGACGAGGAAGAAACCATCAGGCAGCCAGTTGCGGCGGTCGAGGGCTGCGAGCGTGACGACAACACCAACGGCGACGACTGGCCCCGGCATCGCATAGCCGACGGTCGCTAGTCGACCCACTGCTCGCGCGATGCGACCACGATGGGTGACAACCAGTGCCAACAGCGTGCCAATGATGATGCACAACACTGTCGCACCGCCAGCAAGGGCGACCGTGCTCGCAGCGTGGTGTCCGATTCCTCCTGCAACTGTTGCTGCAGCACCGTTCTGGTTTGTCTCGATGGTCCAATCAATGAGTCGAGCGAGTGGCACCACCACTGCGATTGCAAGCGTCAATGAAGCAAGTACCAGCGCGACAACTGAACCCGGCATCGAGAGTTGTCGCGGAGCAAGTGGCGACTCCGAGGCTCCCCTCGCGCGGCGTGCTCCTCGACGCAGTAGGCGCTCCAGAGCAACGAGCAGTATTGCTGCGGCAGTCAACGACGAAGCGAGTTCTGTCGCAGCGTTTCGGTCGCCGGTGTCGAACCATACGCGCATTACGCCGTCGGCGAGCGTGCTCACATTGAAGAGCCGCACGGTGCCGATATCGGTGAGCACCTCCATCGCAACGAGGGCGGCACCAGCAGCAAGTGCAGGTCGTGATGCTGGCAATGCAACTCGGAAGAACACGCCGAGAGAGCTGCTGCCGAGGCTGCGTGCGGCATCAATCGTGTCGGCGCTCTGGTCAGCGAATGCGGCGCGTGCAAACAAATAGACATATGGGTACAGCGACAAAATGAGCACCAACGCGCACAACCACAGCGATCGCACGCCACGTGCCCCGACCACATTCGAGAGTGTGTCGAGCCACACGAAACCTCCGACATATCCGGGAATTGCAAGGGGCGTCACCAGCAGCCAGGAGAACGCCCGACGACCAGGAAAATCAAGCGCACTCACGAGCCAAGCCAGCGACGCTCCAATGACGAGCGTTCCGATGACCACTGCAGCCAACAACACCGTGGTCGTGACGATCATTCCTGGCAGTCGCGTCTGCCACAGTTGTGACCACACCTCCGTCGCTGGATCGACAAGCGACCACACCAACACCCCGACTGGCGTGGCGAACACCCCGACCGCACCGAGGATTGTTGCCCATCCGAGCAACATCCCCGGTTTGCGGACGATAGCGAGCACGTCTTGGTGAGTTACTTGTAGTTCGCCGCGGCGAGCAACTCGACGGCTGCTGGATTCAGTCGCCCAAGTTCGCGCACCGACTTCGTGTCGGCTCGGAACGTTCCGAATGTGGCAATGATTGCATCCGGCGCGACGGCTGGATTCGCTGGGAATTCATTGTTGGTGCTACTGAAACTGCTCTGCCCATCAGTTGCCAGCCACTCAAGCAACGCGATGGCCTCCGCCTGGTTCTTGGAAGCAGCCGTCATCGCTGCCGCGCTCGAATTGAGGTGTGCACCAGATCCATTCTGGTCGGGCCAAGTCAGGACCACCGGAAACGCAGGGTCTTCCTTGAGGAGACGTCCGAGGTAGTAGCTGTTCGTGAGTGCCACGTCGCAGTCACCCGCAGCGATGGCCTTCAGAATGTCAGTGTCGGAGTTGATGTAGAGCGGGTCGTTCGCGACCCATGCATCGACGATGCTGCGTGTCGCATCCACCCCGATGTTGTTGATCAACGATGCGACCAGCGATTGCGTGTAGGGGTGTGTGCTCGGGCGCAGGCAAAGCCGGCCCTTCCACTTCGGGTCGCCCACCGCTGCATACGTCGTCGGTGCATCGATCACCCGATCTTTTGAGGACATGATGACGCGCAGTCGACTACTGAGGGTGAACCACGTATCGTCAGCGGCACGAAGGTCTTCCGGAATCGCCGATCGCAGAATGTCACTATCGACGGCGGCCAACACTCCCGCGGCTGCAGACAGCTGAATGTTCGCAGCATCAGCAGTCATGATGATGTCAGCCGGAGAGTTGTCCCCTTCAGCGATGAGCCGCTCTCGCAACTCTGGGTCTGAGCCAGTCGTGAAGCGAACCGTGATACCAGTTGCGGCGGTGAACTCATCGAACACTGGCTCGATGCCGTAGTGCCGACCGGTATAGACGGTGACCTGGCGTGTTCCGGCTGGTGCGGTCGTGTCTTGCGCCGTGGGCTCAACACTGGTCGTGACCGCGGCCGGCGTGGTGTCGGAACCACACGCCGCCGCCACCACACCCAGTGCGGCAATGACCAGAGTCCCGACAAGTCGATGAATTCGCTGTGATTTCGTGATTTTTTGTTGCATGGGAGCCAGCATAGCAGAACTTGTTAGGCTTGCCTAACGACTTGTGAGGAATGCCTAACGAGGGTATACATGCTGTTGCTCACCCACTGACCCCATACGGCACATGTTCACGTCATGCGTTGTAGGTTCGCCCGAGGGTGCAACGACTCAACACATGAAGCGACCAGAGCGTGAATAGCGACATCAGCAGCAGTCTGACCGATCCAGCTGTGCTCTTTTTCTTTCTCGGTCTCGTCATCGGCTTGATTCGCTCCAATCTCGAGATCCCCGCCCCCATTGCCAAGTTCCTCTCGCTCTATCTGTTGATGGCGCTCGGGTTCAAGGGTGGCCAAGCTCTGAGCGAAACCGGGCTCTCCGGTGACGCAGTCAAAGTTGTGGGTGCAGCGCTGCTGCTTGCGATGGCGATTCCAGCCGTGTGGTTCGTCGTCTTGCGGCGCCGAGTTAATGAGTTCGATGCTGCGGCGATCGCCGCTACCTACGGCTCGGTGAGTGCGGTTACGTTCGTCGTTGCGACACAGTTTCTTGCCAATCGTGACATTGTGGCTGGCGGTTACCTCACGGTCGCCCTCGTGCTCATGGAGTCGCCAGCAATTGTCATGGCAGTTCTGCTTGCCACGTGGGTTCGCACACGACACAACGCCGCCGCCTCATCGTCGGACTCTGCCAGCGATGGGCGTCTCGCCTCGATTGACCTCCGACGTCTCGTGCCCGAGGCCGATCATCGCGCTGGTCAGCGCGGACCAGAAGAGACAGGACACACCGCTACTGGTACTCCGATTTCACTCAAAGAGGTCTTGCGTGAGGCGTTCACTGACGGCGCCCATCTCTTGCTCTTGGGTTCGATGTTGGTCGGTGCCGTGAGCGGCGACGCAGGAGGCGACGCAATGCGACCGTTCGTCGTTGACATGTTCAAGGGTCTCCTCGCATTCTTCTTGCTGGAGATGGGCTTACTGGTTGCGCGTCAACTTCGACAGGTGCGCGATGTCGGACCATTCTTGATCGGCTTTGGCTTGATTGTTCCGTTCATCAACGCTGCTGCCGCACTGGCACTCGGTGCAGCGCTCTCACTCAACGTCGGCGATCTCACGTTGCTCGCCACACTTGCAGCCAGTGGTAGCTACATCGTGGTGCCGGCAGTGATTCGCTATGCAATTCCTGAAGCCCGACCCAGCAGATACTTCACATTGGCGTTGGGTATCACGTTTCCCGTGAATGTGATTGTGGGAATTCCCGTCTATTACGCGGTGGCTTCGGCAATCGCCTGATTCGCCTACTCACAGGAATTGAAGCTGTGACCGCCTGTTGAAGCGGTCAGGCGTAGTCACGACGTAGATAGACATAGTCGTATGGAAATCGAGATGATTGTGGAGATTCCGCAAGGTTCGCGCAACAAGTACGAGATGAATCACGACACCGGTGCCATCTGGCTGGATCGAACACTCTTCACAGCTACGCAGTATCCGCTCGATTACGGATTCTTTCCAAACACACTCGGCGAAGACGGCGACCCGCTCGATGCGCTGATCCTGCTACCGGAAGCGACGTTTCCGGGTTGTCACATCTGGGCAAGGCCCGTTGGCGTCTTCTGGATGGAAGACGAGAAGGGGCCAGATGCCAAGGTGTTGTGTGTTCCATCACGTGATGCGCGGTACGAGAAGTATCGCGACCTCACTGATGCCCCAGATTTCTTGCTGACCGAGGTTGCGAACTTTTTTGAGGTCTACAAACTCATCGAGCCCGGCAAGATGTCGAGTGTCGGCGAGTGGGCAGATGTGAAGGCCGCCGAGGCGGAGATTGCCGCAGCCATCACCCGCTACACCCGCGGCTAGTTGGCGGCTGGCGCTCCCGGCAAGAATCGAACTTGCGACCTGCGGTTTAGGAAACCGTCGCTCTATCCAACTGAGCTACGGGAGCACTCGATTGTCGACGCGTCGAGCTTTTCGACTCTTCGCTGCACCGTCAGGCTAACTACGCTCGCGCCAGAGACGAGGAGACAACATGGCTGAAGCGCCGAGGTTAAAGCACAAGTACGGCACCATCGACAAGGAGTACGGCGTCTTTTTGGCCACTCGACCGCCCGAGGAAGACGGCCCGATTTACATGGTGAATCTCATGAAGTATCACGACGTTGCTCAATACACGCAGGATGCCGGCGTAGAGAATCCGATCAGTGGCCGCGAGGCAGACGACCGTTACAACCCGTCTTCAATTCTGGGGAAAATCGGAGCGACGATTGTTTTCATCGGTGATGTCGTGCGCAACAGAGTCGGTGACGAAGATTGGGATCGCATTGCAATCGTGCGTTACGCGACACGCAAATCGTTCATCGACATGCAGTCGCGGCGCGACTTTGCTGACAAGCATGTTCATAAAGCGGCTGGCATGCAGCGCACCATCATCGTGTGTTGCCGGCCTGAGGACGTCTCGCTCGACGCACGTGGTCGACCCAAGAATGACGACGAACGTCACGTTCTCATGGTTGTGCGGCGCACCGACGATCGAGCTTCAGCATTCGATGCATTACCAGATGCAGTGAATCTCTCTGCCGAAGGCACCATCATCGGCGATGGTCGAACCTGGGACACCGTCCAATTCGTTGCCGCTCGGTCGGCCAACGAACTCGAAGACTTGCACACCACGACATCCGCGAAGATTACCGGCGATGCCTACGTGATGGCTGTTCGAGCATCGATGGACTCGATTACCCAGGGCTGACGTGCACTTCGAGATTGACCGACGCGACATCCGAGCCACGCGCTGGGTCACGACAACTCCCCCGACGTCGCTGGTCGAAGGTCAGGTGCTGCTGAAACTCGAGCGTGCTGCCCTCACGTCAAACAATGTGAGCTATGCACTGAGCGGCGACATGCTCGACTACTGGGGCTTCTTCCCGACGGAACAACCATGGGGACGCCTCCCCGTCATGGGTTTCGGCACGGTTATCGCATCGGCGCATCCAGAGGTACACGTTGGCGGCAGATACTTCGGCTTCTATCCACTGGGCGACCATCATGTGGTGCATGCACGGGCGAATGCGGGTGGCTTCAGCGACATCGCCTTGTGGCGTGAGAAGCACGCAGCTGCTTATCGAAACTTTGACATCGCCCCCTCCACGCCGCAGGACGATGCTCTGCTGCTTTTTCGCGGACTTTTCATCACGTCGTACCTGCTGGAAGACTTTCTGCGCGAACACGACCACTTCGAAGCAACACAGGTCGTCGTTATCAGCGCGTCAAGCAAGACTGCTATTGCGCTCGCCCACTGCCTGCGCAGATTCAGCGGGGTCGACGTCGTCGGGCTCACGGCTGTGCGCAATCTGGCCTTCACCCGGAGCACCGGCGAGTACCACGAGGTACTGAGCTATGAGGAGATCGCAGCCCTTCAGAAGTCGCCGACGGTGATTGTCGATATGGCGGGCAATATGCAGGCGCTGAGTGAGGTGTACTCCGTCCTTGGGAGCAACGTCAAACACTGCGCAAGTGTTGGCGCCACACACTGGGATGCTCCACGACATGACACCGCAACGTTCGAACCAAAACCGCAATTCTTCTTTGCTCCATCACAACTCTCGCGACGGGGCAAAGAGTGGGGTCGTGACGTTCTGAATACTCGCATTACCGACGCCCTGTCGATATTCGTTGAGTCGACACAAGCCTGGCTCAAGATCCGTCGCTCGGTCGGCAGTGCGGCAATCGGTGAGCTCTACGCTGCGCTCGTTCGTGGTGAGGTGCCGGCACAAGACGGCAACATTGTCTCGTTCGAATAGGGATGTGTATCGAGCGTCGGTGCGACGCTGACAAATCGCCATAGCGACGAATCCGCCGAGTCAGTACGGAAGCGTGTACGAGTTTTCGAATTCGTCCTGCAACACCGTTGCGAGCGATGCAGTGGTATCGATCACGAGTTCTTGTTCGAGCGTTCGAGTGCGATACGACCAACCTTCGGGCATCTTGAGGCGCCCACCAAGGGTTGCCAGCGACTCTTCACTCATTGATGCATCGACGCCCATACACAGTGCCTGCATAACATAGGCCTTGCCCTCCGGGTTCACGAGTTCGTACACCGGTTTGCCCGCATCAAAAAAGAACACTGCCCCACGATTCACCTTGTTCTCGCTGTACGGACCAGCACCAGGTTTGTCGCCGAGATGCAGGGTGGCGATGCGACGAAACATGATTCCCCCAAATTCGCGCAACACAGGTTCGACAGGCGCAACCTTGGTGCCAAGCCCATCAAGCACCCACTTGCGTGGACCGTTGAGTTTTACGAGTACGGCTCCAAGTTCTTTGGCGATGTGCGTGGCGTCGAGCTTCTCCCATAAATGCTGCGGACAGTCATTGAGCATTTGCGTGCCATACACCTCGGCATGCAACCCGTCTTCCCGCAGAAATACGGGCAGCACTTCGCCGTAGCGAACGCCTCGCATGTTGTCGATAAGCCGTTGTGTCTCGATGGGCGTCGATGTGTATTGGTCATTCATGAGCTGACAACAGTTTCTCATAGCTGATTGCACTGACTATCACCAGGAGCACAAACTCCAGCGATGCTGTCTTGAGTATCCTTGAGGCGTGAAGTGTCGCCATTGTGACGTTGAGCTGCGTTTCTCAATGCTTGACCTCGGTGCATCGCCACCCTCGAACGCGTATCTCACCAAAGTCACAATGCGTAGGCCAGAGAAGTATTTCCCGCTTCGGGTTTATGTTTGTGAGAGTTGCTGGCTTGTACAGGCCGAGGCTTACTCGCGGGCAGCAGAACTCTTCAACGAGGAGTATGCGTACTTCTCCTCATTTAGCAATGAGTGGGTGCGACATGCCGACAATCTCGTAGCTGATGCAGTGAGCCGATATGGTCTCGACTCGCAGTCTCACGTCATTGAAATTGCATCGAACGACGGTTACTTGTTGCAGCATGTACAGCGCCGCGGCATCCCCTGTCTCGGCATCGAACCGACTGCAAGTACGGCAGCGGTCGCCCGTCAGAAGGGCATTGAGGTCGTCCAAGAGTTCTTGTCGATGGATCTTGCTCAACAACTCGTGCGCCAAGGTCGACAGGCGGACTTCATGGTCGCCATCAATGTGCTTGCGCATGTGCCTGAGATCAACGACTTTGCGCAGGCATGCGGGCACCTCCTCAAGCAAGATGGCGTATTCACATGCGAGTTTCCACATCTGTATCGATTGATTACTGAGAAGCAATTCGACACCGTGTATCACGAGCACTTCTCGTATCTCTCGTTCATGACAACCGTCGAAATCTTTGCCAAGGCGGGGCTCAGAGTGTTTGATGTGGAAGAGATTGGTACCCACGGCGGCAGTCTCCGCGTGTCCTCCTGCCGAGCCGACTCAAACCGGCATCCCACTAACTCGCGTGTCACCGAACTCATGGAACGTGAGCGTGCGGCCGGAATGTTCTCTCGCAACTTCTACCACGGGCTGCAGACAGCAGCTGAGAAGATCAAGGATGAGCTCTTGCTTTTCTTGGTCAACTCAAAAGCTTCGGGGCATACCGTGCTGGGCTACGGTGCAGCAGCCAAAGGCAACACGCTGCTCAACTTTGCAGGCGTAAAGCCTGACCTCCTTCCAACAGTCGCCGACAAGAGCACTTTCAAACAAGGTCGGTTTCTTCCAGGTACTCGCATCCCAATCGTGTCACCAGCCGATCTTGTCTCTTCGAAGCCATCTCGCGTGCTTGTACTTGCCTGGAACTTACGCAACGAAGTTGCAGACGAACTATGTGGGCTCGGGCTCACTAATTGCGAGCTGTACACCGCAATTCCACAACTCGAGATGTACGCGCGTCTGTAGTCAGACGCTCGGTTCTCCAACTATCGCAGGGTGTACAGGGCGACTCGAATCGCTCACGTCAACTACCAGATGCTCGCGTGAATACTGCTTCGCAACCCTTAGAGCAAGATCTCGCACGGTCGTCGGATTTCCGGAGCAGACGTTGAATGCACCGACTCGACTACTGAGAGCGAGGTCTACAACTTTCTTGGCAACTTCGTGCACGTCGAGAAAATCCAAAACTTGGTTCGGATTGGAGAGTCGCACTTCGTTTCCTTGTCTCAGTTGACGGTTGATGTAAGGCATTAACCGAGCCTCATTTTCGCCATCCCCATAGAGGTAGAAGAGTCGGCACCACGCAAACTCCACCGATGTTTTGCCAAACATTTCTGAGAGCTTCAGAAATGTTTCTGCTTTCGCAGATGCGTAAGCACCCTCAGGACGAATCCTTGATTGCGTCGTCAGCAAATCACCGCTCTGCTCATACTCGAGACAAGTGCCTAGACCGACGAATCGCTTGGTGCCGCTCTTTGCAACGGCGCTCGCCATTCTGAGTGTTCCATCCTTGCAGCGGACATTTTCATCTGATGTCATGTAGTCGGTCGGATTCGTGTACCACGCCGTGTGAATCACCACGTCTATTCCTGATGAAGCTTGTTCCCACCAGCCCTCGTCTTCTGCGAAAGCATCGTGGGTGACGATAACTCGTTTTATTGCATGTTCTCGCTTAAGTCGATGTTCGGAGCCTTTGCGCACGACTGCTGTAACTGACGCTTCTCTCAACGCAAGAGCGGCAACAACATGACGGCCGACGAATCCAGTTACGCCAGTGACCAACACTTGCTTCATCGTTACGTAGCCAACCTACAACCAACGAAGTACCGCTCTGTCGCCGTTCTTTCCTACTGAATGCTTGGCACTCGCATCAACATCGGAGCATGGGCAACAATGGACGCATGGCAGCGGCACCACATCGAGTCGATGTTGCGATTGTCGGTGCCGGGTTCGCCGGCATGTACATGCTGCATCGAGCGCGATCTGCGGGCTTCTCCACCCACGTCTTCGAGCGCGGCAGTGGGGTCGGCGGCACGTGGTATTGGAATCGCTACCCCGGCGCACGCTGTGACGTGCCCAGTCTTGAATACTCATATCAATTCTCCGAAGAACTGCAGCAAGAGTGGGAATGGTCGGAGAAGTATGCGACACAGCCGGAGATACTTCGCTACGCCGAGCACGTCGCTGATCGCTTTGACTTGCGCCGCGACATCTCGTTTGAGACAACGGTGCAATCGCTGAACTGGCAGAACAACGCGTGGCGAGTATCGACGACGAGCGGAGCAACTCTTGCCCGATTCGTCGTGCTCGCCACTGGATGTTTATCAGCGGCCAATGTGCCACGATTTCCAGACGACGATCTCTACAAGGGCAACACGTACCACACAGGAAACTGGCCGCACGAAGGTGTCGACTTCAGCGGCAAACGCGTTGCTGTGGTTGGGACCGGCTCGTCGGGTATTCAATCCATTCCCGTCATCGCCGAGCAGGCTGAGTACCTCACCGTGCTGCAACGCACGCCTGCGTATTCCGTTCCAGCACGCAACCAGACGTTGTCCCCTGACTATGTTGCGTCAGTCAAAGCGAACTACGGCGAGTTCAGACGCAAAAACAGCCTCACTCGTGCCGCACTCGGGGGCGACACTCCAACCGGGCCGCAAGGTGCGTGCGAGGTGAGTGACCAAGAGCGACATAATGCATTGGAGGTGCGCTGGCAGAAGGGTGGTTTGCTTTTTCTTGGGGCGTTCAACGACGCGCTGACGAATCCAACGTCGAATCGTCTGATTGCCGACTTCGTCCGCGAAAAGATCCGCACAACAGTCTGCGACCCAGAGACGGCGCGCAAACTGATGCCGGATGCTGTTATCGGCTGCAAGCGACTGTGCGTTGATACCGACTACTACGAGACGTTCAACCGCCACAACGTTTCGCTCATTGACCTGCGCGAGCAACCAATCCAACGCTTCACGGAGAGCGGAATCGTGTTCACCCGCCCTGACACTGACGGCGTCGGCAAGCCACAGACCATCGAGCATGAATTCGATGCGGTCATCTTTGCAACTGGTTTCGATGCGATGACGGGCGCCATCAACAAGATTGACATTCAAGGGCGGGATGGACAGCTACTTGCCGACGTGTGGTCGGAAGGACCCGTCAATTATCTCGGTCTGAGTGTGCATGGATTTCCGAATCTCTTCATGATTACGGGCCCAGGTAGCCCTTCTGTACTGACGAACATGATCGTCTCTATCCAGCACCACGTTGACTGGATCACCGAATGCATTGCTCAACTTGGTGATTCCGCCAAGACGACCATCGAGGCAGACAGCGAAGCACAGCGCGAATGGGTGGAACACGTGAACACTGTTGCGGGAATGACGCTCTACACGTCGTGTAGCTCGTGGTATCTGGGCACCAATATCTACGGGAAACCTCGAGTCTTCATGCCGCTACCAGGATTTCCCGCATACGCACAGCGTTGCGCTGAGATTGCTCGCGACGACTACCGAGGGTTCGTCACTCGATGAAGCCGACACCTTCACAATGAGCAACGAAGACGCCGTGGGGAGCACATCTTCAGGAGGTCATTTCACGGAATTCATCGGGGTGTACGACGCCGACGCGACACTCTGGGGTGAATTGTCGTATTGGATCGGCGCACGACTCGGGGTCCGACACTGTTCTCTCTGCGAAGTGACGCACGGCTTGTTTCGTCGTCGTTCTGACTGGGAGGCATGCGCCGTCTCACTCCCCGCACCGTTCGTCGCGTATCACCGCAACGATGCGCCGTCAGACGTGCGCGAGACTGCAGCCGGCTCGTATCCGGTTGTGCTCGGTCGCCATGCCAACGGCCTCACTGTTCTGTTGACTAATGACCAGATCGAAGCCTGTAACGGTTCACCCCGGGCCTTGGTCGACGCGCTGCGCACCGCTTAGTGCGCTTCTACCATCACCCGAATTTCGCACACACCGCGGCAGCCCCACCGATGTAGGCGACTTGAGGTGCGCTTTGATTCACGTGAACAGCGACTGCGATCTAACAAAACGCTGATTGTTGCATCGTGTTCGGTGGTCGGTGGTCGCCAGCGTGACGTCGGTCGTGGTGCCTTAGTGACGTAGCAGCCGCCAGCGTGACGTCGGTCGTGGTGTCGCTGCTGAAACAACAGCCGCCTCAGCGGCATCAATCATCAGGTCGAACGGTGGTAGTTCGGCGATTCGTGCGTGATCGTCACATCGTGCGGATGACTCTCCTCGCGACCAGCGGTCGTCACGCGCATGAATTTGGCTTTCTGGTGCAGCTCAGGCAGCGTCGCGGCTCCGACATATCCCATTCCTGAACGGAGCCCGCCGACCAATTGATACACCACATCAGCGAGTGACCCGGCGTAGGCGACGCGGCCTTCAATACCCTCGGGCACCAGCTTGTTGCGCCCCGCACCCTGACCTGAGCCATAGCGATCTGCACCGTGACCCTGCATGGCGCCGAGTGAGCCCATTCCGCGATAACTCTTGTAGCGACGACCTTCAAACAGCTCGACCTCACCGGGCGCTTCATCGGTTCCGGCAAGTAGCCCACCGAGCATCACGCTGCTGGCACCGGCTGCGAGTGCTTTCACGACGTCGCCGGAGTATGTGATGCCGCCGTCAGCAATCGTCGGCACACCGAGTTGCTGTGCACGCTGTGAGGCGAACCACACTGCGGAGAGTTGGGGCATCCCAGCGCCAGCGATGACTCGAGTTGTGCAGATTGAGCCAGCACCGACCCCGATCTTCACCGCGTCGACTCCTGCGCCATGCAATGTCTCCACACCTTCTTCGTCAACGACGTTGCCTGCGACAACAGCAAGGTCGGGCCAGCTCGCTTTGATTCGCTCGATTGCTTTCACAACACCGGCCGAGTTGCCGTGCGCCGTATCGATGACGATCGCATCCACACCTGAACGCACGAGTGCCTCCACTCGCGTCTCAAGGTCAGCACCGACACCGACTGCAGCCGCAACCCTCAGCCGACCGGCGGCATCACGCGTCGCATTGGGGAACTCTTGTCGCTTCATGATGTCCTTCACCGTGATGAGTCCGCGCAACCTGCCCTTTGCATCGACGAGCGGCAGTTTTTCGATGCGGTGCTTTTGCAGGATGATGCGTGCCTGGTCGAGCGTGGTTCCCACGGGGGCGGTCACCAGCTCTTCGCTCGTCATGAAGTCAGTGACAGGTCGCTTGTAGTCATCTGGCGAACAAAACCGCACATCACGATTCGTCAAGATTCCGACGAGGACACCATCTCTATTCGTGATTGGAACGCCCGAAATCTTGAAACGATTCATCAATTCTTCGGCGTCGTCGAGAGTGGCGGTTGGCGACAGCGTTACGGGATCGCTGATCATTCCTGACTGCGAACGCTTCACCTTCTGAACTTCAACAGCCTGGTCTTCGATGTCAAGATTGCGATGAACGACACCGATGCCACCACAGCGGGCCATCGCGATGGCAAGCCGGCCTTCCGTGACCTTGTCCATTGCCGCCGAGATAAGTGGGATATTCAGATGAATGTCCCGTGCGAACACCGTTGAGGTGTCGGCTTGATCTGGCAGCACGTCGCTGTAACCCGGCACCAAGACAACGTCATCAAACGTGAGTCCCTCGTACCTGTCGAAGAACTCTTCGTTACGGCTCATGCGTTGAGCACCAGAAGTGAGAAATTGACTTCCATAGAGAAACGATAGTTCTAAAAGACTCTCGACACGGACGAAATTGACAAAAAGTCAGTGACGGAAGTGACGGAAGTCCGTGAACATCATCGCGACACCTTGCTCGTTTGCCACAGCAATCGACTCGTCGTCACGGACACTTCCGCCAGGCTGCACGATCAACCCGACTCCCGCACCAACAAGCACTTCGGGACCGTCGCGAAACGGAAAGAAAGCATCGCTGGCAGCAACCGCGCCTTTGGCTCGCTCACCGGCGCGCGAGCAGGCAATGCGCACTGCGTCAACCCTGTTCTGCTGACCTGCCCCGATTCCGACGGTCATGCCGTCTTTGGCAAGGACGATTGCGTTCGAACTCGTCGCAGCGCACACGATCCATGCCAGCGCTGCATCACGCAGCTGCTCTGTAGTGGGTTGACTCTTACTCACGACTCGCCACTTCGCTGGATCAGCGCTGGGTTCGTCGTGCTGTTGCACTAAGAGCCCACCGTCGATGCCTCGTAACGCCCAACCGTCGTGAAACGGCGGTACCGATCGAAGAATCCGCAGATTCTTCTTGCGTCGAAGCACCTCGAGTGCCTCAGCTTCGAAGTCTGGCGCTACCACCACTTCGGTGAAGACCTGGTCGATGGATTCGGCGGTCGCACGTGTCACCGGTCGGTTAAGCGCGACGATTCCGCCGAACGCGCTCATGGGGTCACATTCAAGTGCGCATCGATAGGCGGTTTCTATGTCGTGAGCAACCGCCACGCCGCAGGGGTTGGCGTGCTTCACCACCACCGCAGCGGGTTCCGTGAATCGGTGCACCAGTGACCATGCTGCGTCCGCATCGTTCACGTTGAGATACGACATTTCTTTGCCGCCCAACTGCTCTGCCATATTCCACCAACTTCGTTCACCCACGATGCGATATCGAGCGGCTTTCTGATGCGGATTTTCGCCGTATCGCAGATTGCTCTCGTGTTCGAGAGCAAGTGTGATACGTCGTGGCATCTCATCAGTGCGAACGGACAACCAGTTCGCGATCCGATTGTCGTAGTCAGCAGTCAGCGCAAACGCAGCAGCTGCGAAGCGCGATCGCGTTACATCACTAACGCTGCCCATCGACTGAAGCTCAGCGAGTACCTCGCCATATTGGGCAGAGTCAGTCACCACGGTGACTCGCGAGAAGTTTTTTGCTGCTGCACGAATGAGCGCGGGTCCACCGACGTCTATCAACTCCGTGCTCGGGTGTGAATCGAACGGATAGAGCCCGACCACCACCATGTCAATCGGGTAGATGTCATGACGTGCGAGGTCTTCTCTGTGCTGCACGAGAGCAAGGTCGGCAAGGATGCCGCCGTGTACGGCTGGATGGAGTGTCACGACTCGGTGTCCCAAGATTGCGGGATATCCGGTCAGTGCAGCGACATCCACGACCGATAGGCCAGCATCGATGAGCGCTCTCGCAGTGCCACCGCTTGCAATAAGTTCCCAACCCAACGACTGAAGCGAGCGTGCGAAGTCGACGATTGTCGTCTTGTCATAGACGCTCAGCAATGCCCGGGGCACGATGAAGAGTCTGACACAGCAACGCCAAATGAATCAGGCGACGGTGAGTAATCTGCGCGTCAGGTAGCCACGCCGAGCACGTGCGTTAGGTGACAAGACGTCGGGTAATCGTGCGCACGCTGAGGGTGCCTGAGATCGCAGCAAAAATCATGAGTGCGAGCACGTTCCACCATGACGACATCGACAGTCGGTCGAAACACGCGTCACGGACCAGCTCAATGCAGTGGTACACCGGGTTGAGTTGGCTGACCGTCTGTGCCCAGTCGGGCAGTCCGCTGATTGGAAAGTAGGTTCCTGAAACGAACAGCAACGGCGTGATGAGCGCCGACTGGAAGTACGAGAACGACTCGATCACCTTCACGACCCCTGAGATCCATTGCCCGAGAAACGTGAAGCCGAGCGCAGTCAAGAAACAGACAAACGGAACCGTTGCCATCGTCCACGTGGGGTGCAGTCCGAAGGGAATCGTCACGACGATTGGCACCGAGCCATAAACGGCCGTGCGAGTGGCGACCCACAGGGCTTCACCCACCATGATCTCTGCCGCAGTGGTGGGTGTTGCGAGGATCCCGTCATAGACCTTCTGAAACGTGCGTGCGACGAACGTGTTGAACATCCCGGGAAACACCGAGCTGAAGATGACGGCGGTGGCGACGGCGCCCGTACCGACAAAGATCACGTACTTGACGCCGTCGATTTCGTCGAGAAATGCGCCGACCCCTAAGCCGATTCCGAAGAGAAAGATCAGCGGTTCCAGAATGGCGCTGAACGTCGTACCTCGCCAGTATCGCTTGAACAGAATCAGTTCGCGTACCCAGATTGCAGGAATTGAACGGGCGTCGAACCTAGCCATCGAGCGATTCCCCTGTCAGCAGCACGAACACATCTTCCAAATTCGTCGCACGCCGCGAATGACGCCCCCATGATTCGAGTGTGGCGGCAGGAGTGTTCTCCACTCCAAGTACCGAAACGCTGAGACCCGCCCGACGAGTTCGCAACCCGATGGCTCCTGCCTTTGTCGCAATCTCATCCAGCGTCTCAGCAGAACCCACGTACTCGACTGCCTCGCTCCCCACGTGTGAGCGTCGCAGGTCGCTCGGCGTGCCACGGGCAATGATGCGACCGTGATTCATGATGGCAATGTCGTCGGCAAGGCGTTCCGCTTCTTCGATGTAGTGCGTGCTCATCACAATCGTGACTCCGCTTCGGCGCATCTTGTCGACGACCAGCCACAAGTCGCTTCGCACTTGCGGGTCGAGCCCGACCGTGGGTTCGTCGAGCAACACCACCTTCGGAGAATTGACGAAGGCGCGCCCGAGCAGCAGTCGCCGGCGCATGCCTCCCGACAAGTTCGTCACCCGCTCGTTGGCACGATCCGTAAGTTGCGCCGTCTCGAGAGCCGCGGCAATCGCCGCCTTTCGCTCGGCGCGCGGAACTCTGCATAGTGCAGCCCACAGCACGAGATTTTCCCGGGCGGTCTGTTGATCATCCATGTTGTCCTGCTGAGGGCACACACCCAGAACACGGCGAGCTGCTCGCGTGTCGGTCGCCACGTCATGTTCCAGAACAGAAATGTGTCCCGAAGTGGCCCGCGTCTGACCCGTAATCATGCGCATCAGGGTGGTCTTACCCGCACCGTTTGGTCCCAACAATCCAAGGCAGGTTCCTGGTGAGACATCAAGCGATAGATCATTGACGGCGACGAACTCACCGAATCGCTTGGTGACACCGCGGATTGAGAGCGCGGATCGTTGAAGCACCGATTCAGACTAGTTTCAGAGCCATGAAGATCGGTGTTCAACTCCATCCGCAAGCAACCACTCTGAAGGAGATGCGCAACGCCTGGCGCGCTGTCGACGCTCTTGGCGTCGACAGCCTGTGGACATGGGATCACTTTTATCCGCTTTATGGAAACCCCGACGCCGAACACTTTGAGTGCTACACGTTGCTCGCTGCAATGGCCGCCGACACCAAACAAGTAACGGTGGGCGCGCTCGTCACCTGCTACACCTACCGCAACCCACACCTGCTTGCCGACATGGCACGAACCATTGACCACATCAGTGATGGTCGTTTCGTGCTCGGTCTCGGCTCTGGCTGGTTTGAGCGCGACTATCAGGAGTACGACTACGAATTCGGCACCGCACCTGGGCGCTTGAAGATCCTGGAGAAAGGCTTACCAATCATCAAGGAGCGCCTGAGCAAACTGAACCCCGGTCCAGTGAAAGGCAATATTCCCCTCATGATCGGTGGAAGCGGTGAGAAGGTCACGCTGCGTCTTGTTGCCCAATACGCCGATCAGCTCAACACATTTGGTCCGCCGGACAACTTCAAGAAGAAGAACGATGTGCTCAATGAGTGGTGCCAGAAGGTCGGTCGTAATCCGAATGACATCGAAAGGACCGTTGCTGTTCGGCCCGAGGAACTCGACAAGGCAGATGAATACGCCGCGGCGGGCGCCGATCACATGATTGTGATGCTCGGCCACCCATACGACCTCTCGGGAGTTGAGAAGTTCGTCGCGAGACATCGCTAATAGCCGGCGCTGAGATGACGAGGCCGATTCAGCGCTCGGCGTTTGCTCGCCTCCAGGTTGCGAATCTTTCGTCGGGAGTTGCCAATGGCGTTGTGATGATTACGGTGCCGTGGCTCGTGCTTGAGCGCACCGACTCGCCTGCTCGCGCAGGATTGCTCGCCGCCCTCGTCAGCATTCCCGGCATTTTCGTCTCGCCGATCGTCGGCGGACTCATCGACCGCATCGGTCGCCGAGCCGTCTCTGCACTTTCTGACTTCCTGTCGTGTCTCTCTGTGATGCTTTTCGTCATTGGTGAAATCGTCGGAGAACTGGGTTTTGTGCTGATTGCAGTGTTTGCCGTGCTCGGTGCAGTGTTCGACCCTGCCGGTTACACCGCCCGAAAGGCGCTCATTCCTAATGCGGCGGAAGCATCGGGGATACCGGTCGACAAAGCGAACGGCAGACATGAGGGTTTCTTTGCAGTCGGCTGGATGTTGGGTCCAGCGCTCGGGGCATGGTTCATCGAGTTCGGTGGACCCACGCTCGCGTTTGCTGCCACGAGCGGTCTCTTCTTGCTCGCCGCCCTGGCAGTTCGTTCGATGCGGGTACGCGAAGAACTGCACGCCCACCATGAGAGCGGTGAACGATTCCTTACGGGGCTCCGCACAGGGTGGCGCATCCTGCGTAGTGACCGACCACTCTTCACCTTCACGATTGGTCTCACCGTCATGAGCGGTTTGTACATGCCAATCGACACCGTCATCTACCCCACGCACTTTGAATCAATCGACAATGCTGCGGGCCTTGGTGCCGTGCTTTCGGCGATAGCACTCGGAGTCGTCATCGGCGCATTCGCTTATGGTCGAATCGCCAAGCGAGTCTCCAGTGCGCTGCTGTTGCGAGTGATTGTCATCACCTCAACTGCAGCGCTGTTGCCAATGGGTTTCCTACCAAGCACACCAATCTTCGTTGTCTTTGCCTTTCTCACTGGACTCGCCTGGGGCCCGTTCAATCCGTTGTGGAACAGCGTGGTCCAACGTCGAATTGAGTCGACATCACAGGGACGTGTTTACGGTTTGCAGATGTCGCTGCTGTATGCGGCGCCACCAGTTGGTCAGCTCGTCATCGGCTGGAGCATCGAAGAGTTTGGCTTGCGTGGCACATTCAGCGTGGTGCTTGCCGTCTTTGCCCTTTGCGCCGTGCTCATCGCGACACGTCGCTCACTGCAATCGCTGTAGTTAGACCGCGACTCAGGTGCTCGAGCAGTTGGCTTTACGCTGCTGCCCAGCAGGCATGAGTGCCACTTGAAATCCGCTCAGGCAGCCGGACACGAGCGACTGGCTCCTCGGTGAAGGACTTTGCATCGTAGATCACACAATGTGACTCGTCGTTGGGCACGTCTGACGTAAAGGTGATGAGCCACGCATCGTCCTCGTCGGTGGCCCCGGGCTTGCGGGCGACCACCGTTTCGCTGCCGAACACGCCGCTACCGAACATCAACCGCTCCTCGCGACCTGACTGCACATCGTGCTTGATGAGCCCGTCAAACGTGAACATTCCTCTCGTCGGCACCACGGAATAGACGTATCTATAGGGCTCGCCAGCGCGCTCCGGGTTGATCGTTCCGAACTCGGTGATGGTGTCACTCAGGTAGCCCTCGTTCACGGCACCGGTCTTCATGTTCAAGCGCCAGCGATAGGGGTGGGACTTCATCGAGTGAAGATCAAGAAAGCGGAACATCTTGGCCTCGATAGTTGCATCGCTCTCTACTCGCGGAGACGGATCGTCTTCGAAGTAGCCATCTACGACGATCTCATCACCTTCTTCCCACGCATTGATCCAGTGCAACACGAAGGTTGGGCGACACTCAAACCACTGGATCTCAGACGGAGTTCCATATCGAGGAATCACTCCGATGCGCATCGGCATGTCACGGTGGTAACGAGTGGCGTAAATGCCGCGTTGGATGAGATCTGCATCCCAGAAAAGTGGACAGTCATTGAGGATGGAGTAGTTGGCCGTGAACGTCATATCGTGTGGCAAGCGCGCTCCAGGTAAATCAATTGGCACATAGTGCACCAACTCGCGTCGCGCCGACACCACGCCGTAGTGCAGAAACGGCTCCGTCGTTTGATAGTTGAAGAACAGCAATTCGCCTGTTCGCTCGTCCACTTTCGTATGTGCCGACACCCCAGCCGAGGGAAACTTCCCGCCCCACGACTCCTTGCCGAGATCGGCAAGTGTGTGCGGGTCAAGTCGATAGAGATCGCCGCATTGATAGAAACTCGAAAGTGCTACACCTGCATGCACAACGATGTCGGTGCTGGAGGAATCCTTCATTCGTCCCCGAGCGCACTTGCCGTCGCGCAGTGATCTGCTCGGTGGCTCGGCGAGACCAGCCCACAACGCGTGACCTGACTCAATCTCTGCCTTCAGTCCGTCGGTTTGCACGAAACGATTCCGGTATTCGATCGCACCGTCACAGAACGACATCATGTGAATCATTCCGTCACCATCGAACGGGTGGTAGCGACCGATGGAATCAAACAGCGGGTTCTCCGTATTGCGCAGATAGACACCGTTCAGCTCGCGGGGAATACTGCCCTCAACCCGCATCTCGCGTGTGGTGTGTTCGGTCGTCTGCGGTCGCCATGCCCCCGTTCGATAAGGGTGGGTATCACCCTCCGGAAGATTCGACGCGTACGAGCGGTGCGTCGTCACGAAACGAGCGTAAACCCGCCGTCAACCACGATGACCTGGCCGGTCATGTGCGGGTTGCGCACGATGCCAAGCACAGCCTCGGAGCAGTCGCTCGCGTAAGCGGATCGCTTGAGCGGCGCAGCCTTTGAGACGAAGTCGTGCATTGCTCCCCAGTCTTGAGTCCACGGTGTTTGAACGAGCCCTGGGGCAACAGCATTAAAGCGAATCGGTCCGTATGACTTCGCTAACAAGACTGTCATGTGGTTGAGAGCGGCCTTCGTCATCGCATAGGCCATCGAACTTCCCACCGGGCGCACTCCCGCAATCGACGTGATATTCACAACATTGCCATCGCTGCTCTTGCGCAAGTGCGGAATGGCTGCCTTCGTCAACCACCACGTGCCGTACACATTCACTTTGAAGGTCTTGTCGAAGATCTCATCGGTGAGTCCGTCGAGGTCGCCGTGCGGCACCAGGGTCGTCCACCCTGCATTGTTCACAAGAATGTCGAGTTGGCCGAACGCCTTCAGCGTCTCGTCCACGAGTTGCTGTCCCTGTGCCTTGTCACTGATGTCCGCCTGAACGTAGGTGCCTTTGGTGGCCAACGAGGCAGCGACTTTCCTGCCGGCCTCGACGGATGACGAGGAATTCACCACCACATGGACTCCGAGTTCGGCGAGTCGAACTGCCGTGGACTCCCCTATTCCGCTTGAAGATCCTGTGACGATGGCAACCTTGCCGGCGAGTTCGCTCATGCGACTGACACTAGGCGCGGCGACGAAACTTTCCGACGGCGAAACGCACGACGAAAAGTGCGACTACTGCAATAACCAGCCACTGCAACGTGGCAACGTAAGGCTCCACTCGATCCCACTGATCGCCAAGGATCGCGCCGGCACCAATCAGTGCCGTGTTCCAGACGAGACTGCCGAGTGCCGTATATAGAAGGAATGGAACAAGCGACATCCGGCGAAAGCCCGCTGGGATTGACACGATTGAGCGAATAAGCGGCACGCAACGCCCGAGTAGAACAGCCGCAACTGCATGACGGTCGAACCACTGCTCGGCACGGATCAAGTCGGCGGACTTCACGCCAAACCAACGGCCAAATCGGACGACAAACATCGCTAGACGATCTGGGCCAATCACTGCCGCGATTCCGTACAGCACCAGCGCACCAATGACCGCTCCGATTGTTGCGGCGAAAATCATCACAGCGACTGAGCCGTCGCCGCGCTGTGCTACGAACCCTGCAAAGGGCAGGACGATTTCCGACGGAATCGGTGGAAAGACATTCTCCAAGATGACCAGCAACGCAACGCCAACCGCACCAAGACGCTCAATGACGTCTTGAACCCAATTGGCGAGATCGCTCAGCACGAGAAGTTAGCGCACTAGTTGCGCGAGAGCTCTTTGCGGTTCTTGAACTTTGCGGAGCGGTAGTCCTTGTTCATCAATGCGATGACGTCGAGCGAGATCTCCTTCGGGCACGCAGCGGAGCACTCCCCGTGGTTGGTGCATGAGCCGAAATGCTCGTCCATCGTGTCGACCATCGCCTCCGCGCGCTTGTAGCGCTCGGCTTGACCCTGGGGTAGCAAGTTGAGGTGCGAAATCTTCGCACCAACGAAGAGGTTCGCAGCACCATTCGGACAAGCCGCTACACAGGCACCGCAGCCGATGCACGCCGCCGCATCCATCGCGGCGTCGGCGACCGGCTTGGGTACCGGAATCAGGTTGGCGTCGGGAGCACCACCTGTTGGTGCGGTAATGAACCCGCCGGCTTCCACGATTCGATCGAACGAGGAGCGGTCGACCATGAGGTCTTTGATGATCGGGAAGGCTCCTGCTCGCCACGGCTCGATAACAATCGTTTCGTTGCTGTTGAACGAACGCATGTGCAACTGACATGTCGTGGTGGCGCGCTGTGGGCCGTGTGCCTGACCGTTGATCATGAGCGAGCAGGTACCACAGATACCTTCGCGACAATCGTGGTCGAAGACGACCGCTTCTTTTCCGTCGGCAATCAAACGTTCGTTCAGCACGTCGAGCATCTCCAAGAACGAGGCCTCGTCGGTAATCGTGTCGATGACATGAGTCTCGAATCGCCCTGCGTCGTCTGGGCCGGCTTGGCGCCACACCTTCAATGTGAGGTTCGTCAACTTGCGGGTCACTTGTAGCTCCTCGTCGCGAGTTGGATGGTCTCGAAATCGAGATGCTCCGTGTGCAACTGCGAATGAGACGCATCGCCCGTCCACTCCCATGCAGAGACGTGGCAGAAGTTTGCATCGTCACGCTGCGCTTCCCCATCTTCGGTCTGGTACTCAACACGGAAGTGACCGCCACAGCTCTCTTCGCGGGTGAGTGCGTCCTTGCACATCAACATGCCGAGCTGGAAGAAGTCGTCGACTCGGCCTGCCTTCTCCAGCGTCTGGTTGACGCCCTCGTCGGTGCCAGTGACACGAAGATCTTTCTTGAACTCTTCGTAGAGCGCCGGGATTTCTCCAATTGCCTTCTCCAACCCATTGCGGTCGCGCTCCATGCCGCAGTAGTCCCAGATGATCTTGCCGAGTTCGCGGTGGAACCAGTCGGGCGAGCGGGTGCCCTTGATGTCGACGTAGCGACGATAACGATCACGCGTCTCGGCTTCGACTCGTTTGAACTCTGGGTGATCCGTGCTGGGAATGGTCTTGTTCAACAGCGGCGCGAGCCCGTTACTGATGGTGTACGGCAGCACGAAGTAACCGTCAGCAAGGCCCTGCATCAACGCGCTTGCACCCAGTCGGTTTGCGCCGTGGTCGGAGAAGTTCGCCTCACCTGCGGCATACAAACCAGGAATCGTCGTCTGCAGCTCGTAGTCAACCCACAATCCGCCCATCGTGTAGTGCGTGGCCGGGTAGATGCGCATCGGAACTTCGTACGGGTTCTCCCCTGCGATGCGCTCATACATCTCGAACAAGTTGCCGTAGCGCTCTTCCACCACATTGCGGCCGAGACGATTGATGGCGGCAGAGAAGTCCAGGTAGACACCGTTCTTCAGCGGACCGACTCCCTGACCTTTGTCGACCAGTCGCTTCGCGGCACGCGAAGAAATGTCGCGTGGAGCGAGGTTTCCATACGACGGGTACAGGCGCTCCAAGTAGTAGTCGCGGTCTTCCTCTGGAATCTGGTGGGCGGGACGCTTCTCGTCGGGATTCTTCGGCACCCACACGCGCCCGTCATTACGCAACGACTCGCTCATCAACGTGAGCTTCGACTGCGTCTCATCGGCTTGCGGAATGCACGTCGGGTGAATCTGCGTGTAGCACGGGTTTGCGAAGTACGCCCCTCGTCGATGTGCGCGCCAGGCGGCGGTGACATTGCAGTTCATCGCGTTGGTGGAGAGGAAGTAAACGTTGCCGTATCCACCAGTCGCGAGCACGACTGCATGAGCGGCATGACTCGTGACTTCGCCCGTCAGCAAGTCGCGCACGACGATGCCCGCGGCGCGCCCGTCAATGACAACGACATCGACCAACTCGCAGCGATTAAAGAGTCGAACACCGCCAAGACCAATCTGTCGAGCGAGCTGCTGATACGCCCCGAGGAGCAACTGCTGGCCGGTCTGGCCTCGGGCGTAGAACGTGCGGCTCACCTGCGCGCCGCCGAACGAACGATTGTCGAGCAATCCGCCGTATTCGCGGGCAAAGGGAACGCCTTGGGCGACCATCTGGTCGATGATGTTCACCGACACTTGGGCGAGGCGATGCACATTCGCTTCGCGCGAACGGAAGTCGCCACCCTTGATGGTGTCGGTGAAAAGTCGATGCACGCTGTCGCCATCGCCGCGGTAGTTCTTGGCTGCGTTGATGCCGCCCTGAGCAGCGATCGAGTGTGCGCGTCGCGGGGAGTCATGGAACGTAAACGCGTCGACTTGATAGCCCAATTCGGCCAGTGTTGCGGCAGCCGATGCACCGGCGAGTCCGGTGCCGACGACGATGATCTTGAACTTGCGCTTGTTGTTGGGGTTCACCAACTTGGCATTCGCCTTGAAGTTGTCCCACTTCTCGGCGAGGGGGCCCGATGGAATCTTCGAGTTGAGTGTGGTTGCCGTTGGACGGTCTTGCAGCATGGTCATGGCGATACCTCTGTTCAGACGCTCACGATTCCGACAAGAACCGCGATGGGGAACGAAACGTTTCCGATTACGACGACCGCTGCAAAGCCGCGCGCAAACGCGACGCGCCAAGCGTTGAAGCGCGGGTTGTTCCAACCGAGGGACTGGAAGATGCTCCACGCGCCGTGCGAAAGGTGGAGTCCGAGCAACAAGTTGGCGACGATGTAGAAGATCGCCACGGGCCAGCGCTCAAAGCTGCGCACGACGTTGGCGTATACCTCTTCGCGTACGAATACGCCGTCGGTGCCAATGGTGTTGACGACACCGAATGTGAGGTCAAGCAAGTGCCATACAACGAAGAGCAAGACGACGATGCCCGACAGTCGCATTGAACGACTCGCCAGCGAAGCTTCTTGGTAGTCGCGCGAACTTTGATAGCGAACGGGTCGCGCTTTGCGATTGAGAACGGTCAATGACCAGGCTGCGTGCAGGTGCAAAGCGAGCATGCCGATAAGTCCGAGTCGCAGAATCCAGAGCACCGACTCTTTGGGCGCCAACGGGTAAAGCAACTTCTTCAAGAAGGCCGCGTACTCGTCGAGCTCGGCGGCACCGAAATACATCTTCAAGTTGCCGATCATGTGGAAGAGAACAAAGCCCATGAGTGCGATACCCGAAATGGCCATCGCGTACTTCTTGCCAAGAGCCGTGCCGTACAGGTCGATCAAGAACGGTCGGCGACGCCGCGGGGTAACTGCGGTACCTGAGACCGGAGTCCGTGTCGGTGCAGTGGTGCTCATGGTGGGTTTGTGACCGCGTCAGACGCTAGTTCTGCCATCGACCATCCCTGAAACTTGGTGGTATTCAGCAGCGTGAAGCCCGTCTCACCCGAGGAAACGGCGATTCCTCGCCAAGCCACTGCGTTCTCTACACTCGTTCGGACCCATAAATCGGGGATTTGCCCACCGGCAACCCCTCTTCCAAGCGAGGAATGATCACACGTGACCCCAATGGCATCTGAAGGTGGCTGGCAGGACTTCACCCTGAAGGGTGGCGAATGGCTCGTCTTGTGGCTCTCGGGAGCCGCATCGCTCCTGGCAATCGCAGTGGGCTTTTTCCTCGCACGATCGGTAATGGCCCAAGACGAGGGCACACCCAAGATGAAGGAGATTGCGTCGGCGATTCAGGTTGGCGCGCTCGCCTATCTGAAGCGACAGTTTCGCACAATCAGCTTCATCATCGTGCCGGTCGCGGTCATCGTGTTCGTCACGTCGGTCGCCATCGAGAAGCCCTCGGGTGAGGAAGCGCTCGGGTTCGTGTCGTCAGGCATCTTCCGCACGCTCGCCTTCTTGCTCGGCTGCATCGCCTCGGGTCTCACCGGCTACATCGGCATGACGTTGGCAACCCGAGGAAACATTCGTACTGCCGCTGCAGCGCGTCGTGGGTCGATGCGCGAAGCACTCGAAGTCGCCTTCCGCACTGGCGGTGTGGCCGGCATGTTCACCGTGGGTCTTGGTCTCCTCGGCGCCACCGTCATCATCGCGCTCTTCCAGAACACTTCGTCGGCAATGCTCGTCGGCTTCGGATTCGGTGGTTCGTTGATTGCACTCTTCTTGCGCGTAGGTGGCGGCATCTTCACCAAAGCCGCTGACGTCGGTGCCGACCTCGTCGGCAAGGTCGAAGCGGGCATCCCTGAAGACGACCCACGCAACCCCGCCGTGATCGCCGACAACGTCGGAGACAACGTCGGAGACTGCGCCGGAATGGCAGCCGACCTCTTCGAGAGCTACGAGGTCACCCTCGTTGCCTCGATCATTCTCGGTGTCGCGGCGTTCAACTCGATTGGACTCAACCCGGCTCTCGGCTTGGTGTTCCCACTCGCGGCCCGCGCAATTGGCGTGATTGCGTCGATCGCCGGTGTGTTCGCAGTGCGAGCCAAGGAGGGCGAGATGAACGCGCTCAAGCCAATCAACCGTGGCTTCCTCACCGCCGGAATCATCACCGTCATCGGAACACTCGCACTCGCCGTCAGCTACATCGGCAACCCGGCAAAGGGCAGCATCGGACACAACGGAGCCGAGGTCGCCATCTCGGGCATCGGCTGGCGCGTATTCGGCGCAGTGTTGATCGGACTCATCTTGGCGCAAGTGCTGAGCCGTCTCACCGAATACTTCACTGGCACGGAGTACGGCCCGGTCGAAGAAATCGCAGAATCTGCTGAAACCGGTCCTGCCACTGTGGTGCTTTCGGGCACCGCCGTTGGTCTTGAATCGTCGGTGTACGCAATCATCTGCATTGCCATCTCGCTCGGTGCCACGCTGTGGCTCGGCGGCGGCAACGTGCAGTTGTCGCTGTATCTCGTGGCGCTCTGCGGCATGGGCATGCTCGCCACAACAGGCGTCATCGTCTCAGAGGACACGTTCGGACCAGTAGCCGACAACGCTGCAGGTATCGCTGAAATGGCGGGCGAATTCCAGGGTGAACCGCGCAAGATCATGGTCGGTCTCGACGCTGTCGGCAACACCACCAAGGCCGTCACAAAGGGTTTCGCGATTGGTTCGGCGGTCATCGCTGCGGTCGCACTCTTTGCGTCGTACATCGAGACCATCGCTGGTGAACTCGGCTTCAAAGCTCAGGGAATCGTCGGCGACGCAATCTTCAGCGACCCACGTACACAAATCAACGTTGCTGACGTGAAGACCTTCATCGGTCTCTTGATTGGCGGTTCGATTGCCTTCATGTTCTCAGCGCTCGCGATTCGCGCCGTTGGCCGCTCGGCTGGCGTTGTCGTACAAGAAGTGCGCAAGCAGTTCAAGGATGGCGGCATCATGGCTGGCACCAAGCAGCCTGACTACGGCCCCGTGATTGACATCTGCACCGCGGCTTCATTGCGTGAGCTCACTACGCCCGCGTTGCTCGCAGTACTCACTCCGGTGATCGTCGGCTTCGGTATCAACTACTTCGCGCTCGGCGCGTTCCTCGCGGCGGTGATTCTCACTGGCCAGCTCATGGCTAACTACCTGAGCAACGCTGGTGGCGCTTGGGACAACTCCAAGAAGTACATCGAGGACGGCCACCACGGCGGCAAGGGCTCCGATCCGCATAAGGCGGCGGTCATCGGCGACACCGTCGGCGACCCGTTCAAGGACACCGCTGGCCCAGCGCTCAACCCGCTGATCAAGGTGATGAACCTCGTTTCGTTGCTCATCTTGCCCGCAGTCATCAACCTGCAAGACAACGACGGTGCTCGTTACTCCATTGCCGGAATCTCGTTGGCAATCTTGCTGTTCTCGATCTACCGATCAAGCCAGAAGACCACCAGCCTCACGGCAGTCTGACCGCGCTGGCGTGAGCCAGCGTTACGCTCCTACGTCGTGCGATACCTCAGCGACGAGTGGCTTGCGGCGGTTGCCCAAGAGATTGAGTCTGATGGCGCGGTTGCTGCAGCGGCCGTGCCACACTCCATCTCGGTAACGCAGGTCGTCACCGACACACCGTTCGGCGAGGTCACATACCATCTGGTCTGCGCCGACGGGAACGTGCAGTTCGCCAAGGGATCCATCCCAAGTGATGTGACGTTCCGGCAGTCGTATGAGACTGCGGTGGCAATCGCACGTGGCGAACTCAACGCGGCCGAATCCTTCATCACCGGAAAGGTGCGCTTCTCGGGCAATCACGAAAAGGTGATTGCCGCACAAGATTTCTTTGCTGCACTTGACGCAGTCTTCATGCGCGTGCGCGCACGAACCGTATTCGACTAGATCAAGCCGAGCGCGCGAACTGCATCGCGCTCTTCTTGCAACTCGGCAACCGACGCATCGATGCGTGCACGGCTGTCGGCATCAATCGGTAGATCCTTCACGATGCGATATTCGCCATTCGCGCATGTGCACGGGAACGACGAGACGAGACCTTCGGGAACGCCGTACGACCCATCGCTTGGAACGGCCATGCTCACCCAGTCACCCGCTGGGGTGCCAAGCACCCACGAACGAACGTGATCAACGGCGGCGTTGGCCGCAGAAGCAGCCGACGATGCTCCCCGTGCCTTGATGACGGCAGCACCGCGCTTGGCGACGGTAGGAATGAACGTTTCGGCGATCCACGCGTCATCGTTGACGAGCGATTTTGCGGACTTGCCATCCACCTCGCAGTAGGACAAGTCGGGGTACTGCGTTGTGGAGTGGTTGCCCCAGACGGTCATCTTCTTCACCGACGACACTGGCTTGCCGAGCTTGGCCGACAACTGTGAAATCGCTCTGTTGTGGTCGAGTCGCATCATCGCAGTGAACTGGCGCGGGTCGATGCCCGAGGCGTGGCTGAGTGCGATGAGCGCATTCGTGTTGGCCGGGTTGCCGACTACGAGCACCTTCACGTTTTTCTTCGCGTTGCGACCAATTGCTTGACCTTGCGGCTTGAAGATGCCTCCATTGGCTGAGAGCAGGTCTTTGCGCTCCATTCCATCTTTGCGCGGCATCGCGCCAACGAGGAGTGCAACATCTGCATCACCAAATGCGACATTCGGATCGTCGCTCATCACCACATCAGAGAGCAACGGGAACGCACAGTCGTCGAGTTCCATCTTCACGCCGTTCAACGCGCCAAGCGCCGGGGTGACTTCGAGGAGTTGAAGAATGACCTTGGTGTCAGGTCCCAACATCGCGCCAGAGGCGATGCGGAAGAGAAGGCTGTAACCGATTTGTCCTGCTGCGCCGGTGACGGCGACTCGTACTGGGTTTGTCACGGGCTGACACGCTAGACGATGTCGGTGGCTAGAGCCTTCCGACGGCCTGCATGATGATGTCGGCGTAGAAACTCGCGCCGGCCGGCCGCAGGTGTGTCTTATCGGAATAGAGGTATTCGGGATATTGGCCCGCAATGGAATACCAGTCGAGCACTTTCACATTTGCATAACGCTCCGGCAGTGCGTTGATCAGCCTGTTGTTGATGCTTTGGCGCGGCTCGCTCGGCACATGCACGGTGAGAAACAGCACCAGCGGCACGTCAACAAGAGCAGCCATGATTTCGTCGAGCACAGCCGTAGACGTCGTGCTATTTGTGCCCAGGTGAATCACCACGATGGAACCAAGTCGACGAATCGACTTCAGGTAGTTCACGATTTCCAATGCCTGACGCACTGACCGACTCTTCATCGCATCGACGGTTGCGCCACGGGCAGAGAGCTCTCGTGCTGCACCGAGCATGACCGAATCGCCGATGGCAAGCACGTCAATGAGTTGGCCATCAAGCGTGGTTGTCGGGGTGATACCACCGACAATCACGGGACCAGCGGCCACCGTCGTCGGTGTTGGTTCTTCGAGTACGTTCACCACCGCCGACTCGCTGTCAGCGAGGCTCTGGCTGATGTCATTGAGTTTGACGTCGGCAGTCGCCACACTCACGAGCGAGAAGGCCGGCAGCATCGCAGCAAGAGCGACGGTTGCCGTGCGCCGCACGCGAACCTTCGGCTCGAGCTCAGCGAACGACTGTCGTGACTCCCGCCGACGCTTTCGCCACTCTGCAAAGCGTCCGTCGCGTATGGGTGTCTCGATGTAGCGATGCGAGAGCTCGGTGATTGCGAGTGACAGCAGCACGAGCAGCACGAACTCATAGGGCGTCAGACCCTGGCCCGCGAAACGGCGGTACATCTGGAAGACCGGCCAGTGATAGAGGTACAAGCCATACGAGCGCTGACCGATGTATGTCATCACCCTGTTGCCAAGCAGGTGGTGTGTCATCGTCGCAGTCGGATGCACTGCTGCCGCAATCACTGCGACGCTCGCCAACCCAACGATGAAGAATCCCCCGCGGAATAGGAGGTCATACCCTGCCGGACCGACATTGGTCAGCTCGACAACATCTCGAAACACAACGGCCGTGACGACCAGCCCGCCAAATCCAGCGAGGAACACCACGTCCAACGCATGCCCACGAGTGCCAATCGGAGAAGAAGACAACAACCATGGACGCCAGAAAATCGCCAGGGCGGCACCGAGGAAGAGTCCGCCTGCCCGCGACACGGTGCCGAGGAACAGAAAGTCGATACGTGATACCGAATGACCGAAGATCTCGATGAACTGCTCGGGAGTCTCGTTGATCGTCGCGATGTGGCCCGAGCGATATGTAACTGCGGTGAATACCGCAATAGCAACAGCCGTCAGAGCAAACAGCAGCCCGACGAGAGGCAACCGACGACGACCCAGTCGAGCAACAGCGAACATGACGAGCGGCCACACGAGGTAGAACTGCTCTTCCACTGCGAGTGACCACAAGTGACGCAGCGGAACAAAGTCAAACGCCGTGAAGTACGAAGTGCCAACCCAGATCTGAAACCAGTTGAAGGCATACAACAACGCGGCAACAAGATCTCCTCGGAGCGCACCGAGCGCGTCACGCTCAAAGAGCGAGCAGTAGACGGTAACGAGCGCGAGCATCACCCACAGTGCAGGGAGCAGACGTCGGGCTCGACGAATCCAGAACTGCTTGAGGTCAATCGTTCCGTCGCGCTCCGACTCGGCGATCAGCAGAGAGGTGATGAGAAAGCCGCTGATGACAAAGAAGACTTCGACTCCCAAGAATCCGCCGCCCAGCCACTTTTTGTTGGCGTGGTAGACGATCACCGCGATGACGGCAAGCGCTCGAACTCCGTCGAGGGCCGGCAGATAGCCGAGAAGGCTGGGGCGTTTGTCGCTCATCATTTGCGCCACTGTGCAGCGGTCATCACCCACCGAGGCCGAGGTTGGCGTAAATCTCACGCGTCGCAGTGGAACGATTGAGCGTGTAGAAGTGCAAGCCAGGGGCACCAGCCGCCAGCAACTCGCTGGCGAGCTTGGTCGCAACCTCGACACCGACCTGACGGATCTCGGCAGCGTCGTCCAACGGTTCAAGTCGATTCGTCAACCATCGCGGAATATCGGCGCCGGACATCTGAGCCATTTTCACGATCTGACCCTTGTTCGTGACGGGCATGATGCCCGGGACAATTGGCTTGTGCACCCCCAGCGCCGCGAGCTCTTCACGGAGTCGCTCATAGTGGTGCACTTCGAAGAAAAACTGCGTCATTGCAAAGTCGGCATGTCGCAGCTTGTCTGCCAGATGCCGACGATCGTCCTCACGTGATGCCGATCGAGGGTGTACCTCGGGATGCGCAGCGACGCCAATCGACATTTCGAAGTGCTCCTGCAGGTGTTCCACCAGATCGAGCGCGAATCGAAAGTCGCTCGGACCAGCTTGCGTTGCGTCAGTAGGCAGGTCTCCGCCAAGCGCGAGAATGTTCTCCACACCAGCGGCCTTGTACTCACCCAAGAGTGAGTTGATGTCGTCGCGGGTATGTCCAACACACGTCAGATGTGCCATCGGCGGGATGCTGCCGTTACGCGCCATGCTGACAACCACGTCGCGGGTGCGGGTGCGTGTACTCCCCCCGGCCCCATAGGTAACGGAAAAGAAACTCGGCTTGAGCGCTGCCAGTTCGGTGATGGTGGCAGTGAGTTGAGCCTGCGCTTCTTCCGTCTTGGGTGGGAAGAATTCGAATGAATACGTGCGTCCGCGCGCCAACAGTTCAGCGATGCGCATATTGACCTCGAATTCTACGGAATTCGCAACGTGCTGACGGAGCGACGCAGAAAACGATGCCGGCGTGAACCGCCGAGTGTTATGTGAGCGACTTGATGATTTGTGCCATCAATTCGCCGGCTTCGGTCGGATTCGCTCCGACCTTCACCCCTGCGGCACGCAGTGCATCCATCTTGCCCTGCGCCGTACCTTTGCCACCAGAAACGATCGCACCTGCGTGACCCATTTTTTTGCCTGCAGGGGCGGTCACACCCGCGATGTACGCGCTCATTGGTTTTGTGACGTTGGCCTTGATGAATTCTGCAGCTTCTTCTTCTGCCGAACCACCGATTTCTCCAATCATCAGAATTGCACTCGTCTCTGGATCGTTCTGAAACTCTGCAAGGCAGTCAACGAACGAGGTGCCCGGAACAGGATCTCCGCCGATTCCGACGCAGGTGGTAACGCCGATTCCCTGCTGCTTCAACTCAAAGAGTGCTTGGTAGGTGAGCGTGCCGGAACGCGACACGATGCCCACATTTTTGCCACCCTTCGTGGGTGGTTGCGCAATCTCACCAGCAGTGATGCCGATGTTGCATTTGCCAGGGCTGATGATGCCCGGGCAGTTGGGGCCGAGCAGTCGAGTGTTCGGATAGTCGCGCTTCAGCGTGGCGTACACGCGCGCTTCGTCCTGGGCAGGGACTCCTTCGGTAATGCACACGATGAACTTCACGCCTGCAGCAGCGGCTTCGAGAATCGCTGCTGGTGCTGCCTTCGGCGGCACTGCCACGAACGACGCATCAGCACCAGTGGCTGCGACTGCTTCGGCGACGGAGTTGAACACGGGGATGCCCTCGACGTCTTGACCGCCTTTGCCCGGCGTGACACCGCCGACGACCTTTGTGCCATACGCGCGATTGCGCAGACCGTGAAACTTTCCCTGACCACCGGTGAGACCCTGGACGATCACCTTGGTGTTTTCGTTGACGAAGATTGCCATGTCAGTTACCACCTTTGCCATTCGCGATGTTTACCGCCGTGCGCGCCGCATCAAGCATCGTCGGTTTGGTAATGAGCTTGTCGGTCGGAATGCCCGCCTCGGCGAGGATTCGGCGACCCTCGTCGGCGTTGGTGCCGTCGAGACGGATAACGATTGGGGCTCGCAGCGTGACTCGGCGCATCGCTTCGACAATGCCCTTTGCGACTTCTTCACCTCTGGTGATGCCACCAAAGATGTTGATGAAGATGCTGCGTACCTTCGTATCGAAATTGATGACTTCGAGGGCAGATGTCATGAGCTCTGCGTTGGCACCTCCACCGATGTCGAGGAAGTTCGCGGCCTTCCCACCGACTTGGTTCACCACGTCGAGCGTGCTCATCGCGAGTCCGGCACCGTTGGCGATGATGCCGACGCTCCCGTCAAGGCCGATGTACTGCAGTCCCTTGTCACGGGCAAGCTGTTCGCGTTCATCGAGTTCTTGAGTTGCGGCGAACGGCTCCCACTCAGGATGACGGAATGCCGCGTTGGCGTCGAGGCTCACCTTCGCATCAAGTGCGTGCACTTCACCTGTCGGCTTCAGAATGAGCGGATTGATTTCGGCAAGGTCGCAATCGCCTCGCACGAAGCAGTCATACAACTTCACGAGAATGCTCGCCACTCCGTCCTGCGCTTTGGCCGGAATCTTGGCGTCAACGGCCGCCTTCTTCGCCATCGACTCGCTGAGACCAGCGACCGGATTCACGTGCAGTTTGACGATGGCCGCAGGGTCTTTGGCCGCGACCTCTTCGATGTCGACACCGCCTTGCGCGGACAACATCAGCAGGTGTTGCTTTGCAGCGCGGTCGAGCGTGAAGGATGCGTAGTACTCCTCAGCGATATCGCTTGCACGCTCAACCCATACTCGCTTGACCTTGTGGCCCTTGATGTCCATGCCGATGATGTTGCCGGCGTGAGTGCGAACTTCGTTCTTGTCGTTGGCCAGCTTGATGCCGCCAGCCTTGCCGCGACCTCCAACCTGCACCTGCGCCTTCACGACGACGGGATAACCAATGCGTTCAGCAATCGCAACCGACTCATCCACGGTGTGCGCCACATCGCCTGCCGACACTGGAATGCCGAACGAAGCAAAGTACTGCTTGCCCTGATATTCGAAGAGGTCCACTACTTGCTCACTTTCTCTCGCTCATCGAGCGCGGTCTCCAACCATTGGGCGATCGTCTTAAGTGACGAGCCAGGGCCGAAGATCTCGCTGACACCTTGCTGTTTGAGTACCGCTGCGTCTGCGTCAGGGATGACGCCCCCACCGAAGATCAACACGCCATCCATGTCTCGCGCCCGCAGCTCTTCCATCACGCGCGGAAACAGTGTGAGGTGAGCCCCGGAGAGAAGTGACAGGCCCACCGCGTCGACATCTTCTTGCAGGGCGGTTTCTGCAATCTGCTCGGGCGTCTGGTGCAGACCGGTGTAGATCACCTCGAAGCCATGGTCACGAAGTGCCCGCGAGATGGTCTTGGCTCCGCGATCGTGGCCGTCAAGTCCAGGCTTCGCGACAACGATTCGATATGGCCGCCTCACGAGTAGAGAAGCCTACGCCTCTACCGTTCTCGCCTCGAAGCGGGAACATCCCGATTCTTGGGCCGCTTTCAGCGACCGAAAATTCGCGAGAAGAGGCTGGCCCGCTGCGGTGATTCCTCGCTGTCTCCGCACGAACAACGCTGGTCGTGGGGAACTCCGGCGAGCGCCTGCTCGATATGTCGGCCGCATCCGGCCCATGTGGGTTTGTTGCATTGATTACAGGTAACGCGTGAGCACATTGTGGTGTTGCCTTTCGTTTAGTTGAGGGTGAGGAAGAGCTTCTGCAACTGTTCTGCCGTTTGCTTGTTGTCACGGGCACGACTTGTCAGACACTTCTCAAGGTTTGTGGCGATGATTGTGAATGCGGCTGCATTAACTGCTTTGTTCACCGCTGCCAATTGGGTCACCACTTGATCACACGACTTGCCTTCGTCGATCATTCGTATGACTGCCGTGAGCTGACCTGCGGCACGACGCAATCTATTACGAGCCGCCGAAACTGCAGCATCATCAGACGCACGTTGAGTGGACCGTCGCGCCAACGAAGCAGGTGATGCCTTCTTGCGAACGCTCACACGTGCTCGTCATTCTGTGCTTCGAGCTCCTTGCGAACCTGGTTCATGTCGAGATCCTGCACGCCCTTAATGAGTTGGTCAAGCGCATGCGCCGGCAGAGCACCGGGTTGGCGGAAAACCAAGATGCCGTCGCGGAATGCCATCAATGTGGGGATTGACGAGATATTCAATGCTGCAGCAAGTTGTTGTTCTTGCTCAGTGTCGACCTTGGCAAAGGTAACTCCAGTGTGTTGGGTGGCAGCCTTATCGAAAATCGGCGCGAACATCCGGCATGGACCGCACCACGACGCCCAGAAATCAACGAGCGTTATGCCATCTTTCGAGACGGTGCTCTCAAAGCTGTCATTGGTGAGTTCGATTGTGCTCAAGAGTGTTTCCTTTCGACCCTGACAGTATACCCCCTGGGGTATGTGTCATACAAGCTCATAACCGGGCTCTGGCACACTGAAGGGCGTGTTCCGGCGTTTTCGTTCCCCACTGGCCCGCGCGGTGCTGCCGATAGCGGCAGGGTTGGGGTTCTTTGCGCTCCTGTTCGGCGTGACCTGGCTATTTGCTGATCAAGCAACGGAGAATCGAAAACGCGAGGTACGCACCGGCGATTACACCTTCCGCGTTGGCCCGGTCGAAGACATGGCCAAGATCATTGAGCGGGACGGGCCAATTCTGTATCCAGACCTTCGCGACACGACGTACGACCGGACCATCGTGGTCGACCACACCGGGGATGACCCGACCAAGGGCTGGCAGGTGTACTACGCCTACCCCGCCGATCGAGATCCGACCTGTCTCGTTACGCATGTTCGCGGGTCGCGTGACTTCGTCGATTGCGAAGAACGAACGCTGGCAGTCGAGGCTCTCCATCGACCGATTGATGCGCGCCCCGTTGTAGAAAATCGCACGAGTTTGTTGATTGACCTGCGCGCCCCATAACACGCATCCGGTGACAACTGACACTCGATTCAGCAGGAGCTGCGGAACTTTCTGACGCTCGTTACGGTCTTCCTCTCGCCAACCATTTGGCAACGGTGATGAGCGACCGCACCACGCTCACAGAGGATGCATCGACATGAAACGCAACATCGTGCGAGCAGCGCTCAGCGTTGCTCTCGCCTTAGGTGCCGTGCTCGGTGCAACACCGGCTTCGGCTCATTCTGAACTTGAATCGATTAGCCCTGCAAATGGAGCAACTGTTGCCTCGGCGGTTCGAACAATCACGCTGACCTTCAACGAAGAAGTGAGCAGTCCTCGCATCGTTGTGCGAGGTTCAGATAAGGCGATGGTCGCAGGCACCACCCGCCGCAACGGTGAAAAGGTGATCTTTACTACGACTCGGGCGCTGCGCAATGGCGCTTTCACCGTGAACTGGCGAGTGCGCAGCGCCGACGGCCATTTCGTGTCAGGTACGTCACGCTTCACCGTGAAGCGAGCCCCATAACTCACGCTGCGGCCTTCCTTCTCGCGAGGCTCGTGACGTAGTGCACTGGGTCCTTTGAACGGCTTGTGGAAGAGGTACCGGCCAAACAATGATTGCCCAGCATCAGCCAGACTGATGCGGTGACATCGAGTGATGCCGAATTCGATCGTGTCGTGCGATCGAATGCGACGAAGGTTCGTCATTACGCATTGCGGCTGGTGCGTGACCCCTGGCTGGCCGACGACGTACTTCAGGAGACGTTCCTTCGGGCGTGGAAGTACTGGTCCACGTTTCGTGCCGAGTCGAATCGAGAGGCGTGGCTCATCCGCATCTGTCGCAATGTTGCATTCGACTTGCTGGCACAGCGCAATGCGCGTCAGGAGTCACCACTTCGAGACATTGCTGGTCAAAACACGATGATTCTGTCGCTGGATACCAGCGATGCGTTACGCGAACTCTCCCTTGAGCACCGCGAAGTGATTTTCCTTATTGATTTTCTGGAGTACGAGTATGAACTTGCGGCCGAGATTCTGGAAATCCCGGTTGGTACCGTGCGATCACGCCTGCACCGTGCGCGATCAGCACTGCGCAGTTCCATGAGTGACGCCGCACGATCATCAACAGCGGCCAACAACACGGCACATAGCGCATGACGAACGACGCCGAGTTCGTGCTTGCGGAAGTAAACCGCTTTCGGCGAACGTCATGGCTTGGCCGAACAATTCTCGCTGGTATCTCGGCGGTACAACTCTTTCTCGCAATCCCGTGGCTGTTCGGATCGTCACCGCTCTTCGGCGCCGAGACTGCGGACTTGCACCTCACACGTGACGGTGCACTAGGAATCAGTCTTGCGTTGAGCGGTCTCGCTGTGGCGTGGCGAACTCGGCTGGCGTTCTTTGCACTTCCACTGGTGTTCTTGCTGATGGTCGTCCAAACGGCGTTTGCATTCATCGACTACTTCGCTGAGCACGTGACATCAGGTTTTGAGTGGGTGCATCTGCTTGGTGCAGCAATTGGAGTGGGTATCGCAATGTTCGTTCGTCCGCGGGGACCACGATCGCAGCGGCCCCGCGGGATGCGAGTCGTCAAGTGACCCACTATCTTCCACTCGCTACGTCGTGGATTACCCACGAGGCTGAAACAGGCGGTGGGCCAACTGGGTTTGGCTGGGCAAGCTTCGTTGCGATGCTGCTCGGTCTTGCGGCAATCGCCTACATGCTCGGTCGATACCTGCAGATCTTGGCCGAATCACGCCGCAATAAACAAGAAACTGACGGAACGAACTCGGCTCTGGCACGGTCTACTCCTCGCCCTACATCTCCAACAGAATCCGGAAAGAACTTCGATCCATATGACGACCTCCATCGAGAATGACTCGCCAAGTACCGACGGTGTAGCCGCATCAGTCAACGATGCCGCGACTCGCTGGCGAGCCGCATGGCGCTGGCACTTCTACGCGGCAATCTTCGTACTACCGATTCTGCTCACGCTCGCAGTGACGGGCTTTGTCATTCTCATCAAGCCCACCATCGAACGCTGGGCGTACGGCGACATGTTGTACGTCGAGACGGTGGCAACCCCGGTTAAGTTCGCGCAACAACAGCAAGCCGTTCTCGACGTCTACCCAGAAGCATTCGTCGATGCGGTGGTGCCTCCACGCGATGCTGGACGGGCAACTCAGTTTGACATCACCGCCGCTGACGGCAAGAGCCTCTCGGTCTATGTGAACCCAGCAGATGCGCGAGTGCTGGGTCACATCGACAACGACACCCGTATCGACTTCGTCGCGACGCAGATTCACGGCACGCTCTGGATGGGTCGTTGGGGTGACTATCTCGTGGAAATCGCCGGCGGGTGGACACTCGTCATGGCGATAACAGGCATGTACCTCTGGTTTCCGCGTAAGCGAATGCCAAACGCCTGGCGCCGAGCATTTATTCCGCGATTCCGCGAAAAGGGTCGCCGGCGTTGGCGCGACATGCACTCCACCGTCGGAGCAATCGGAGCGCCCGTGTTGGTGTTTCTCGCCATCACTGGCTT